>Ga0228703_1000415_pt1 | contig 32177 bp, 32 predicted proteins | sample McNCre217_Aug_MG_3_FD_178020 | JGI IMG/M metagenome (GOLD analysis project Ga0228703, IMG submission 178020) | Freshwater microbial communities from McNutts Creek, Athens, Georgia, United States - 29-17_Aug_MG | ecosystem: Environmental > Aquatic > Freshwater > Creek | place: USA: Georgia...
TTACTTTAAAATAACAAACGACATGTCATTAATTAACGATTTATCTTGGCGCTACGCGACCAAGCGCATGAATGGAAACAAAGTTCCTGCCGACAAAATTGAAAGCCTTTTAGATGCAATCCGCCTCTCAGCATCCGGTTTTGGTTTACAACCTTACCAGGTTTTCGTAATTGAAAACCCTGAATTACGTGCTCAAATTCAACCCATTGCTTATGGCCAACCGCAAATCACGGAGGCTTCGCATATTTTGGTATTTGCGGCATGGAATGATGTGACAGAAGAAAAAATTGATGCCTTTATTCAATTGGTTGCCGAAACACGCAATGTTCCTGTAGAGGCTTTAGCGGATTACCGCGGTGCGATCGCAGGTTCGATGTTACGCTTACCTCAGGAGGTACAAGCGGGCTGGGCAGCTCGTCAAGTATATTTAGCTATGGGAACTGCCCTAGCAGCTGCTGCCGAATTAAAAATCGATACAACTCCGATGGAAGGATTTATCCCAGGAAAATTGGATGAATTATTAGACCTGAATGCCAAAGGTTTACACTCCGTATTAATCTTGGCTGTTGGCGAGCGCGATGCAGCGAATGATTACATGAGCAATGCAGCGAAAGTTCGTTATTCTAAAGAACAATTATTCGTTCGTTTATAAGAATTGGCATATTTATGTTACGAAAGGTCGCCCTAAAAAGGCGACCTTTTTTTTTATCAGTTTTTTAGTTGGGCTGAGAATATCATACTCCTTAATTGAATAATGAAAGCACCTAATTCCGATTAATTTTATTCCGAAGCTCGAGCCCCTAAATAAATTACCTAACCCTTAATAATACCAAAATGAAAAACAGAGAAATTTCGACTTACGAATGGGACATGACTGAATTATCACAATCCGAACTCATCTTAATTGATGGAGGAGGATTTTGGGAAACATTTGGCATCATTTCAGGTATCGCAGTCGTTGTGGCAGCCATTGTAATTACCGGAGGATTCATCGCAATTTTAATTTAAATGAGGATGAAAAAGCAACAAGATCCCTGGCAAATAATTCCCGAGCGCGAACTCGCGCACATTGATGGCGGTGGCTGGTTTGATGATTTCAAACGCGGCTTTAAAGAAGGATTTGATTGGGCCGCAGGAGTCATCAAAGACCTGATCCAATTGTTAAAATAAACTGGGCGGGGTCTACATTCCCCGCCATAAACCGATCAATAATGTCACCGAAAAACCTCATGGACCTAAAGTCCCAATTAGATAATTATCGCAACCTATTAGTTCAAGATATTTCTGATTCGAATCAGCTAATGAGTTTGCAAATTGATGGGCATTTTAAAATCATTCAATTGAGCATTGATCAGACGCTTAGTACAGAAGAAATTGAACGCCTAATGCCCGATTTATTCAGTCGGGCAATCGATTCAATCGCAGAAAAAATACGGTTAAAACTGGAAGATTTACAAGCAGCCCACAATTAAGGCTGCTTGTTTTTCAGAAGATCTTCGATGGATACCTTGAAAAAATCAGCGATTAGGTAGAGTCGGTCGATACTGATTTTCGATTGACCTGATTCCATTTTTGCATAAGAGCTTTGACTCATTTGCAAACTGAACGCAACATACTCTTGGGAGAACTCTCGATCTAATCGGAGCTTTCGAATGTTTTGGCGAACGTGCTTCATGTGGTTAGAATTAACCACTAAAAGTAAAAAGGTAAATAGAAAATGAAATGTTAGAAACTGATAATCAAAATCAAGAAATTGATTTTAATAAATCCTCTAAACGAAGGACTGGTTTTAGGCCGAGCGACTCCCCTTCTTGAATCATTAAATCCCATCCCGACTCAAAATCATTTCGGATATTACCTTCCAAAATAGCTTCTCGAACCGCAATTTTAATCAATCCAATTTCCTTCCCCGGACCAATATCAAAAACCTGCATGATGATCTCGCCTGTGATGACCGGCTGAAAATTACGAATCGAATCACTCGCCTCAACCTCCTTCAATTTCTCCTCCACCAAATCGAAATTACGAAGGTATCGTTTAACTTTTTCCCCGTTTTTGGAGGTGATATCTGCCCGACAAAGCGTCATGAGCGCCTCTAATTCATCACCCGCTTCGAATAACAGGCGACGAAGAGCAGAATGGGTGATTTCTTCTTTGGAGAGAGCGATAGGGCGAAGATGGAGGCGAACCAACTTCTGAACCAATTTCATTTTCTCATTCAAAGGCAACTTTAAGCGCTTAAATATGGCAGGCACCTGACGTGCTCCCATCTCTTCATGCCCGTGAAAAGTCCATCCTTTCCCTTTGACAAATCGCTTGGTCTGAGGTTTCGCAATGTCATGCAAAATGGCAGCCCATCGCCACCAGAGGTCATCGGTATGTTGGGAAATATTATCCAACACCTGTAAAGTATGGTAAAAATTATCTTTGTGACCCTTACCATCCTCCGTATCTACCCCCTTCAACTTCATAAATTCAGGAAAAATCAAGGGCAATATTCCACAAGCATCCAAAAGCAAAAATCCATAGGAAGGCTTTTTACATAGGATGATTTTATTCAATTCGTCTGAAATTCGCTCAAAGGAAATTATATCTAAGCGCGACTTTTCTTTCAACAAGGCATCAAAAGTTTCTGGATAAATATCAAAACCCAATTGACTCGCAAAACGAACTGCGCGCATCATACGCAAGGGATCATCCGAAAAAGTAATTCCTGGCTCCAAAGGAGTTCGGATGATTTTGGCCTCCAGATCAGCTATTCCGTTAAATGGGTCTAACAATTTTCCCCAGTTAGCTTGGTTCAACTGAACGGCCATGGCATTGATAGTAAAGTCCCGACGGTTTTGATCGTCCTCCAAGCTACCTTCCATCACCAATGGTTTGCGCGAATCGCGCTGATATGATTCCTTCCGGGCACCAACGAACTCGAGATCCCAGTCGTCCACCTTCAACATCGCCGTCCCGAAATTCTTAAAGACCGAAACTGCATGGTCAGGCAAATCAAATTCCCGGGCAACTTCCTCAGCGAGTGCAATTCCAGATCCAATGCAAACAACATCGATATCTTTACAGGGACGACCCAATAATTGATCGCGAACAAATCCCCCAACCACATAGGATTCCATTTGAATCCGATCGGCCGCGGCACCTATGCGTTTAAAAATATCATCCGAAATGATTTCCTGCCCTGTTTTCATTATCCTCGTATCAATGCATATTCGCCACCTAAGCCCAATTTTACAATCTTGGACGGCTTACCACTCCCCTTTTTGGGGTTTGGATTTTGTAAGATGTAATCAACTTGTTCCTTAATTGAGCCAGCAACAGTTTCAAAATTGATGGGTGACGCATCACCCGACAGATTTGCTGACGTTGACACAATCCCCCGTTGGTAACGATAAATCAAGCCCTTGCAAAACTCATCCTTTACCAAACGAATCGCAATACTTCCATCAGGCCCAAGTAAATGACTACTAACATTTTTGCCCTTGGGATAAATCACGGTCAATGGATCCTCTGCAAACTCCACCAAATCCCAAGCGATTTCGGGAACTTCCTCAACATACTCACTTAACTGTTCAATCTTTGAAATGAGAACAATTAATCCCTTATCCGCAGGTCTATTTTTGATTTGAAGCAATTTTTCAATGCTCGCATCCATACGGACATCACAACCCAAGCCCCAGATGGTATCGCTCGGATAGAGAATTACACCGCCTGATTTTAGCGAGGTTATGGCATCATGATATAGATTTGGCGTCATGGCCACAAAGGTAAGATTAAATTCGTCAAAAATGCCCCCAGTAAGTCAATGTTTGGCCTTAATTGGCTACCTTTGCAGCCACTATTTCCCATTAAACCCGTTGATTTCAACATGCTAAGTATCCAACAATCGATTCAAAAAAGCTTGCAAGCTGGCTTAAAAAGTCTTTTTTCTATCGATGCGCAAGAAATCGTTTTACAGGAAACTAAAAAGGAATTCGAAGGAACCTTCACCTTTGTCGTTTTTCCTTATACCAAGCAAGCGGCGGCGGCTCCACCGCAAATTGCCCAACAATTAGGAACGTATATGGTGGAAAATAATCCACACATCGCGGCTTTCCAAGTTGTCCAAGGCTTTCTAAATTTAAGCTTACAAGCATCTGTTTGGGTGGAGATTTTAGCAGGTATCAATGAAGATTCAAATCCTTTCGAATTAGCCAATAAAAACGAGAAAGTCTTAATTGAATACTCGTCCCCCAATACCAACAAACCCTTACACCTTGGCCATTTACGCAATAATTTCTTAGGGTTTTCGGTCGCGCAAATTTTATCCGCTGCAGGCTTCGAGGTGATTAAAACCAATTTGGTGAATGATCGGGGCATACATATTTGTAAATCGATGTTGGCCTACCAACTCTTTGGCAACCAAGAAACGCCTGAATCCAGTGGCTTAAAAGGCGACCACCTCGTAGGGAAATATTATGTGGCTTTTGATAAGGCCTACAAGGCTGAGATAGACGCATTGGTCCAACAAGGCGTAGAGGCAGAAGAAGCCAAAAAACAGGCTCCCATCCTACTCAAGGCACAAGAGATGTTATTGGCTTGGGAACAAAATAACCCGGAGGTGATGGCCTTGTGGGAAAAGATGAACACCTGGGTTTTTGATGGCTTTGCGAAGAGTTATGCACAAATGGGCGTTAGTTTCGATAAGATTTACCGTGAATCGAATACATATTTGTTGGGGAAAAAGATTGTGGACGAAGGTCTAGCAAAAGGTGTCTTCTTCCGCAAGGAGGATGGATCCGTTTGGATTGATTTGACATCGGAAGGCTTGGATGAGAAATTAGTCTTACGTCGGGATGGAACTTCGGTTTATATCACACAAGACATGGGGACTGCCCAGTTAAAATATGAAGATTTTGGCGCGAAGCGTTCCGTGTATGTCGTTGGTAATGAGCAAGATTATCATTTTGAGGTACTATTCCACATTTTAAAGAAATTGAATAAAGATTTCTCCGAAGGAAACTACCACCTATCTTATGGAATGGTTGATTTGCCGAGCGGAAAGATGAAATCACGTGAAGGAACTGTGGTGGACGCGGATGATTTGATGGCTGAAATGGTAAATACAGCCAAAGAACGTACGATGGAACTTGGTAAAATCGATGGATTTACAGCAGAAGAATCAAATGCTTTGTTTAACCAACTCGGATTAGGCGCCTTGAAGTATTTCTTATTGAAAGTAGATCCGAAGAAACGCATGTTGTTTAACCCCGAGGAATCCATTGATTTCCAAGGCAATACAGGACCATTTATTCAATACACGCATGCTAGAATTTGCTCCATGACGCGCAAGGCGAATGATTTGGGAATCAATATGCAAATCGATTCTGCCAAGAATTATTCATTGGCTGAATCAGAACAAGAGTTAATCTATCTTTTGGGCAAGTATAAGGAAGTATTAAACGAGGCGGCAGCGCAATATGCTCCATCGGTTATTGCGCAGTATACCTATGATTTGGCGAAGCAATTCAATAAATTTTACAATGAATTAAGTATTTTGAACGAAGAAAACGAGGATAGCCGAAACATTCGGTTAAATTTAGCTTCCTTAACGGGCAAAACAATTAAAGCTTCCCTGGCGTTATTAGGGATAGTTGCACCAGAACGTATGTAACGTGAAAGTCAAAAACAAAATAATCATCCTCTTAATTATCATTATCATGATCGTAAGCCTTATGAAAATCGGATCACTTTTAACAGCATTGGCATTGCCATTCACACAAAAAGTAGCATTGAGTCGCCCTGAAGAAATTACGCAGGTGGCCGACAAGAATTTTTTCTCTTTCAAGATGAAGGGAATTGACGGAAAAGAAATCGACTTTAGTCAGTATAAAGGCAAGAAAATTGTCGTTTTGAATACTGCATCAAAATGTGGATATACGCCACAATACGCAGATTGGGAGGCTTTTCACAAAGCAAATCCGGAAATTGTAATATTGGGTTTTCCAGCTAATGAATTTGGTGGTCAAGAGCCTGGAACCAACTCTGAAATTGCATCATTCTGCCAAAAAAACTACGGCGTTTCCTTCCAAATGATGGAAAAAGTGGTGGTTAAAGGGGAAGGAAAATGTGAGCTTTACAAGTGGTTAAGTGACAAATCGCAAAACGGTTGGAACGAAAAAGAGCCATCTTGGAACTTCTGCAAATATGTGATTAATGAAAAAGGTGAGTTAACGAATTTCTTCGCTTCGGGCGTTAAACCAGGCAGCGCTGAATTCCAAGCAGCATTGAAAAAATAGTAGATGAATAGATGGGTTGAGGCGGCTAGGCCAAGAACATTACCACTTGCGGTAGCAAGCATTATGTTAGGAAATTTATTGGCCTATGCGCAAGGTACATTTGATTGGATCATTGCAATTCTTGCCATTTTAACAACTGTCGCCTTACAGGTCCTATCGAATTTCGCCAATGATTTCGGCGATTCCATGAATGGGGTCGATAATCAAGATCGTAAGGTTGCCTTACGCGCCGTGCAAACCGGAAAAATAAATCGGGAAGAAATGAAAAAGGTCGTTGTACTTACAGCGACCCTTTCCTTTTTTATGGGTGTGGGTTTATTAGCCTACAGTCTTCAAGCTGCTTCATGGGATATTTGGATGAAGTTTCTCGGCTTAGGTGTTGCGTGCATCGCCGCAGCGATTGCCTATACCGTCGGGAAAAGACCTTATGGATACATGGGTTTGGGAGATTTATCCGTATTTATTTTCTTTGGTTTGGTGGGAACCATGGGCTCCTATTTTCTGCAAACCAAAACATTGCCCTGGCACATTGCGCTACCTGCAGCGGGATGCGGATTACTTTCGGTGGCCGTTTTAAATTTGAATAATCTTCGTGATTTAGAGAACGATAAGCGAACAGGGAAATATTCCATTCCCGTTCGAATTGGCAAAACCTTTGGATTTTATTACCAAAAGGCTTTGTTGTTCATTGGTATTCTACCCTTTGCCTCCTACCATTTAATCGCTTTTCAGGTTGGCGCATCGACCACCAGCAACATGTTAATACTTTTGGGTTACTATCCGATTATCATCATGCTAAGAGAGTTAAATCCAAACATGTCGCCCGCTGAAATTGACCCTTATTTAAAGAAGACAGCATTAAGAACTTTATTATTAATTTTGTTATTTGGCATTAGCGAAATCATTCAATAATCTTTACCGACCTATGAAGCAACTTTACGCTTTCCTATTAATTAGCTCTTTGAGTTTACCTGTAAGCTCCATTTATGGACAAGAAAGTAATAACCTTGACTTGGGATTAACTCAAAATAAAACGGGAAATTATGCGGATGCCTTACGTAATTTCAGTATTGAGATTGAAAAAAATGTTGCGAATCCCAACCCGACTGCATTTTATGGTCGGGGATTTGCAAAATATAATCTAAAAGATTTCCGGGGTGCGATTCTAGATTTCGACAAGGCCATTGAATTAAAGCCAACCTACTTTGAGGCATTTATTGCTCGTGGACAATCTTACAGCAAGCAAGATAATCACAAAGTAGCGATTCAAGATTACAACGAGGCCATTCGATTGAATCCTTTGGAAGCGACCGCCTATTTTAGTCGGGGAATCTCCAAGGCCAAACTTGCTAATCACCGAGGAGCTTTGTCGGACTTCAACAAATCACTCGAGTTGAACGCTGAATATGCGCCAGCATTAGCAGCACGAGGCGAGGCGAAAGCCCAAATCGCAGATTACAAAGGAAGTATTGAAGACTTTGATAAGGCGATTGAAATTAGTCCAAAACGTGCTAATTATTTCTCTAACCGCGCTTTCTCGAAATTAAAATTAGCAGATTTTCAGGCGGCCCTGAAGGATTATGCAGAAGCCATCAAATTAGGCGCAGAAAATCCGGAGGATTGGTATCAATCTGGTTTTTGTAAGACTCAGCTCGAGAATTTCCGAGGTGAAAATGGCGAAAAGGGGGCCTTGGAAGACTTTAGCAAGGCGATTGAATTAGACCCAAACAAAGCTGAAGCATACTACGGACGAGGTTTTGTCAAATCCAAATTAGGCGATCCGCGCGGTGCCATCGAAGATTATTCAAAAGCCGCGGAAATCGGAAACAACGAAGCTGCAAAAATTATCTATGACACTAAGATGTCAAAGGTACAATTAGATGAACTTCGGAATGGAGTTCAGGATAAATTAAAGATTGCGGAGTTCTCGACTGAGCGTGCGGAGGTATATTTCAACCGGGGATCAGCCAAAGCCAAATCAGGGGACTCCAAGCAGGCAATGGAAGATTATAACCGCGCGATTGCGTTAAACCCTATTTATGCTGAGGCCTATTTCTTCCGTGGAGTGGCTAAATCAAATTTAGGCGACCAACGAAATGCCATTCAAGATTGTAGCAATGCGATTAAGTTAAATCCGAAATATGCCGAAGCTTATTTCGTTCGTGGCATTATCAAACTTGCCTTAAGCGATAATTCAGGATGCATGGATTTGAGCAAGGCGGGAGAATTGGGATATACCCAATCCTTCCAAGTCATTCGCGACCATTGCAATTAACTATTCGAAACGAAGGTGTTTAACGGATTCTCCCGATTCAGCTAATTCGATTAGCGAATCAATCCCAATTTGTAAGTGGGAATTCACATAATTCGTCGTCACTTTTTTGTCGGAGGCTTCTGTTTTCACGCCATCCGGAGTCATTGGATTATCCGAAACGAGCAATAAGGCTCCGTGTGGAATCTTGTTGACAAACCCTACCGTAAAGATCGTAGCCGTTTCCATGTCGATACCCATCGCACGGATATCCGATAGATAAGTCTTAAAAGCCTCATCGTGTTCCCAGACCCGACGGTTTGTCGTATAAACCAAGCCTGTCCAATAATCCAACTCATGTTTCTTGATCATCGAGGAAACAGCTCTTTGCAGTCGGAATGAAGGTAATGCCGGAACCTCTTTGGGCAAATATTCATCGGATGTTCCTTCTCCGCGCACGGCAGCAATTGGAAGGATTAAATCGCCTAATTGCAAATTCTTTTTTAATCCCCCACATTTGCCTAGAAACAATACGGCTTTGGGTGAGATTGCGGATAGAATATCCATAACTGTGGCTGCCATTGGGGAGCCCATTCCAAAATTAATGATCGTAATGTTATTGGCCGTCGCCGTTTGCATGGGACGATCCTGTCCAATGATTTCAACATTGAACTTTTCCGCAAACATTTCTACATAATTCTTAAAATTCGTCAATAAGATGTATTGACCAAAAGCCTCGAGTGGGGTTCCTGTGTAACGAGGCAACCAATTTAAGACAATCTCTTCTTTTGTTTTCATGATTATGTGCGTCTGTTAATGAATTTAATCAACAAATAGATTAATTTAGTGATTGGCTTTTGGCAAAAATTATGCTCGCTTCCTCTGAATTACCTATTGTCTTTCCTGAATTTGAATACAAAATAACGCAAAAGGACGGAAAACTTTTTATTTATGATGTGATTGCCAAAAAATACCGTGCATTAACACCAGAAGAATGGGTTAGACAGCATTGTTTAAATTACCTAACGCAACATTTGAACTACCCGGCTTCCAATATTCAAATTGAACGTAATCATCGGATAGATCAATTGAATCGTCGGACCGATATTCAGGTATATGATTCAAACGGACAAGTATTCATGTTGGTCGAATGCAAAGCACCCCAGGTGGAAATTACATCGATTACTTTCCAACAAGCAAGTCAATACCAAAAGAAGAACCAAGCGAAGTACATGGTTTTGACGAATGGACTTCAAAATTATATTTATCAAATAGACTCCAGCAAACAAGAAACGCTACAAATAGCAGAATTCCCCTCCTATTATGAAAATAACTAAACTACTCATCGGCTTTTTATTACTTGGATCATCTCTATGGGCACAAACCAAGCCCAGTAAACCGAAACTGGTCGTAGGAATTGTCGTCGACCAGATGCGCTATGACTACCTCTACCGCTTTTCCAATCGTTACAGCGAAAACGGCTTTAAACGCATGATGCGCGAGGGATTAAATTGCCAAGATAATCATTACAATTATGCTCCCACGGTCACAGCAGCGGGTCACACGAGCGTTTATACGGGTAGTGTCCCGGCGATACATGGAATCGTAGGTAATGAATGGATGGATCGGGCATCGGGCAAAAAAGTTTATTGCACGGATGATTCGACCGTTACGACGGTTGGAACCACAGGAAAAACAGGCTTTATGTCTCCTAAAAACCTTTGGACGAGTACGATTACCGACCAATTAAAAATAGCGCAAAACTACCAAAGCAAGACCATTGCGATCGCATTGAAAGACCGTGGAGCGATTTTACCGGGTGGTCATACGGCAGATGCGGCCTATTGGTATGATTCGAAGGAAGGGCGTTGGATAACATCGACGTTTTACATGAAGGAATTACCCAGTTGGGTTCAGTCGTTTAATGCGGAAGAACGTGCTTTGAAATTCACCAAACAAGGTTGGAATACGCTCTACCCGATTCAAACGTATACACAGAGTGCGGGAGACAACATGGAATTTGAGAGCAAAATGGCAGGTGAAACCGCCCCTGTATTTCCCCATAGCTTACAGGGAGGAAACCCATTGGAGTTAATCCGTACGAGTCCTTATGGGAATACACTGACGAAAGATTTCGCGATTAAAGCCCTACAAGAGGAGCAATTGGGGAAGCGAGGCACGACTGATTTCTTGGCCATTAGTTTCTCTTCAACCGATTACGTTGGACATAGTTTTGGCCCCCAATCCGTTGAATTGGAAGATACGTATTTACGGTTAGATCGGGATATCGCGGATTTATTGACTTATCTGGACAAGCAATATGGCAAAGATCAGGTGTTGGTATTTCTAACTGCAGATCATGCCGTAGCTGAAATTCCGGGTTTTATTAAAAGCAAAAAATTACCCGGTGGAATATTTGATCGAACCAAAGCGGTAACGGATGTAAAGAAAGCCTTGAGTACGGCTTATGGAGATGTGGAATTATTGATTGGGGAGGATAACTCGCAACTACATTTCAACCATGCCAATATGCAAAAATGGGGTATTAAGCGAGATCAGCTATATCAAATCGTTCGTCAAACGATGGAAAAACAGGACGGATTTTCGGAATTGATCGACCTAGAGGCCATTGGCCAAAGTAACTTGATTACCCCCTATAAAAATATCGTTCAGAATGGATACAATGCGGCACGAAGTGGTGACTTTATGGTGTTGTTAAAACCACAATGGTTGATTGGTTATAAAACAGGCACATCACACAGCACGGTTTATGCTTATGACACACATGTCCCTTTGTTATTCTATGGCTGGAAAGTTAAGCCTCAAGAAATCAGCACGCGAACAGAAATAAGTGACATTGCCCCTACCCTAGCAAATTGGTTGAATTGCATGGAACCTTCAGGAAGCATTGGTCGAGTGATCCAAACTAAGTAAGTGCTTAATTATATTATTTGAAGATTTTTACCTAATTTAGAGGTCAATTTTTGAACTAAATCAAGAAAGAAGCTATATGAAAATTGCTGTTGTTGGAACTGGATATGTAGGCTTAGTCACCGGTACTTGTTTTGCTGAAACGGGAAATCATGTTACCTGTGTGGATATTAATGAGGCTAAAATCAAGCAGATGCAGGATGGTATTGTTCCCATTTATGAGCCCGGCTTGGAAGACATGTTTCACCGCAATGTGAATGAAGGACGCTTGAATTTTACGACCTCATTGGTTGATGGTATTGCAGGCGCCAAAGTAATATTTCTAGCTTTGCCTACGCCTCCGGGTGAGGATGGTTCGGCCGACTTAAAATACATTCTCAAAGTAGCGAATGATTTAGGTCCCTTATTGCAAGATTATACGGTCATTATCGATAAAAGTACGGTACCAGTAGGTACTTCAGAATTAGTTCATGCAGCTATTTCAAAGGCAGCTAAGGTTCCGTTTGATGTCGTATCCAATCCAGAGTTTTTACGTGAGGGTGTGGCGGTAGAGGATTTCATGAAACCGGATCGCGTGGTGATTGGAACGCAGTCGGATCGTGCGAAAGAATTAATGAGCAAGTTATATGCGCCATTAGTGCGCCAAGGAAACCCGATCATCTTCATGGATGAGCGTTCGGCTGAGATGACTAAATATGCAGCAAACGCATTTTTAGCGACCAAAATCACCTTTATGAATGAGATTGCGAATTTATGCGAAAAGGTTGGTGCCAATGTCGATGATATTCGTCGGGGCATCGGAACCGATTCACGCATTGGAAAGCGTTTCTTATTTGCGGGTATTGGTTATGGAGGTTCTTGCTTCCCAAAAGACGTTCAGGCATTAGCTAAAACATCCGAAGAGCATGATTACCAATTTCACATTTTGGATTCCGTGATGCGGGTCAATGAACAACAAAAGACGAAATTGATGCCTTATATTCAATCACATTTCAACAATGATTTGGCAGGTAAAACAATTGGAATTTGGGGTTTGGCGTTTAAGCCATATACAGATGACATTCGGGAAGCTCCTGCCTTGTATAACATTGAAGCTTTGTTAGCACTCGGCTGTAAAGTCCGTGTTTATGACCCAGAAGCGATGAAAAACGTGAAGGAACTGATTGGTGATGTAGTCGAATTTTCGAAGAATCCATACGATGCCATTGAAGGCGCTGATGCCTTGTTGATCGTAACAGAATGGCCACAATTCAGAACACCCGATTTTGAGCGCATGGATAGCTTACTCAAAAACAAAGTCATTTTTGACGGTCGGAACCTCTACGAACTACCACAAATGGAGGAGTTAGGGTATACGTATTATTCAATTGGCCGACAAGCAGTAAAATAGATATGAAAAGAATATTAATTACCGGAGGAGCTGGATTTTTAGGTTCTCATTTATGTGATCGTTTTATCAAGGAGGGTTACCATGTTATTGCCATGGATAACTTAATTACGGGTGATTTAAAGAACATTGAACATCTTTTTAAGTTAGAGCAATTTGAGTTCTATCATCATGATGTCTCGAAGTTTATTCATGTTCCTGGTGAGTTGGATTACATCCTTCATTTTGCCTCTCCTGCTTCTCCGATTGATTATTTAAAAATTCCGATTCAAACCTTGAAGGTAGGATCCTTAGGTATCCATAACTGCTTAGGACTAGCACGTGTTAAAAATGCCCGTGTTTTGATTGCCTCCACATCGGAAGTATATGGTGACCCAACAGTTCACCCGCAACCGGAAGAATATTGGGGCAATGTGAATCCCGTGGGACCACGTGGCGTCTATGATGAGGCCAAACGCTTTCAAGAAGCGATGACAATGGCCTATCATACCTACCATGGATTAGAAACCAGAATCGTTCGTATATTCAATACGTATGGACCAAGAATGCGTCTGAATGACGGCCGGGTATTACCTGCATTCATTGGACAAGCACTCCGTGGAGAAGATTTAACGATGTTTGGAGATGGTTCACAAACGAGAGCATTCTGTTACGTGGATGATTTAGTGGAAGGAATTTACCGCTTATTGTTGAGCGATTATCCACATCCCGTAAACATTGGAAATCCCGATGAGATTACGATCAAGGAATTTGGCGAAGAAATTATCAAATTGACTGGCACTAGTCAGAAATTAATTTCACTTCCATTACCCACGGATGATCCGAAGCAACGGAAACCCGATATCACCAAAGCTAAATCGATCCTGGGTTGGGAACCCAAAGTATCCCGCGCAGAAGGCTTAAAGATTACCTATGAATACTTTAAGTCTTTAAGCCCCGAGGATTTACACCGAATGGCACATCACAAAGAGTTTTAATGAAGACCGGGGCAACCCGGTCTTTTTTTGTGCTTTGGTAGGAGACATTATATTAATCCAAATTGTAGAGACGCGATACCTCGCGGCTGAAAATCCAAATTGTAGAGACGCGATACTTCGCGGCTAAAAAACAGAGATCACAAAAAAAGACGCGAAGTATCGCGTCTCTACAAACAAACAAAAAAGGCTGCTCTTTCGAGCAGCCTTTTTTACTATTCAGAATCCTAAATCTTAATTGAAGATATAACGGATACCGAATTGTGCTTGCCAGCGAGATCCAAGTCCAAATGAACGTTGGAATGAATCTGCCAATGGTGTTGTACCTGAACGGTAAGGGAATTGGAATACTGGACGACCCGTTGCCGCATCGTTACCTGTGTAGCTCAATAAACCTGCACGTAATGCCGTTTGGTTCAAGCCCCATTGTGGAGAAACGTAATTACCGAAGTTAAACACGTCCAAAGTTAATTGTAATGTGTTCTTCTTACCAGCTACATTGATGTAGAAATCTTGGATAACTTTGAAATCAAAGTTAGCAGCCCAAGGTAATTCAGCACCATTACGCTCAGCGTATTGTCCACGACGAGAAGATAAATAAGCATCTTGAGAGATGTACTTATCTAAGTCATTCCATTGTTGTGCCGCTGTATACGTTCCTAAATCTTTCAATAAGATTTCAGATTGACCACGTGGGATGTAAATCAAATCGTTAGCCGTTTGGTTATCACCGTTCATATCACCTGAATACGTGTATGAGAAACGACCTGCTGGAGCAACTGAATATGTAAATCCAAAAGTAGTTGCCGCCTTGTCATTGAAATAGTTCAACTTGTAAGAACCATACGCGTTGATACGGTGTGCTTGCATGTATGATGAATAAGATGCAACGTTCTCATTTGGATCACCTGATACCACGCGATCTCTCCATTGTGATTGTGCAATAGAACCACCATCATTTACCGAACGAGAATCCGAGTTCGTGTAAGATAAGGACGCAAATAAACCATTTTCGAATGATTTAGAAACAGTCGCAGTCAACGCATACGAATAACCTAAGTCTGTATTCTTAATCACGATAGCATCCGAAATATTTGGAGCTGTTACAGAGTTACCCGCTGCTGGAGCATTCAAACCTTTCGTAGAACCATAAATTTGGTTGTATTTCGTATTTGTTGGGATTCCATTAACAGCCGTGTAATAAATCACACGGTTATCAGATCCTACCGCCTTAACCGTTGAATTCGGCAAGTTTACGTTCTCCAAATAAACTGCGTTGATATCTTTTGTGTAGATACCTTCTAATGAAACGATCCAGCCATCACCGAATTGCTTATCAACTGCCAAGTTTCCACGGAATACTTGAGAGAATTTGAAGTTCGGATCCGTCACAGCTAAGTTATACGCCACTGGGTTGATTGTTCCACCAACTGCTGGACGATAAGCATTTACATCTGCATTGAAAGGACGGTTTGTTGGGTTAGCAATGTTTTCTGAACCGAACAATACACCATTGTTAGACAATTGGTTAGACAACCAAACGTAAGGTACACGACCTGAGAATACTCCCAAACCACCACGTACTTGCGTCGTTTTGTCATCCTTCACATCCCAGTTGAAACCGAAACGTGGTGACCATAATACAGTTGTTCCTGGGAACTTGTTGGTCTCTAATTTAACACCATCACGGAAAGTCAATGAAGGAACATACGTGTTTGTATACTTCGGCTCATCGAAAGATGGGAATGAAGTTGCATCCGCACGTAGACCAAACGTTAATTTCAAACCTTTCGCTGCTGTAATCTCATCTTGACCATAGAAAGAGAATGTACTTCCTTTCATCTCAGCAAATGGGAATTCCGCATAGTTAGACCATTGTTGTTGGTAACGAGCAGGAATCACCGTCAAATCACCTGATGCCGATTTGATGAAATCATCGATCGACTTGAATTGGTAACCTCCATAATAGTTCGGAGCAAAACCATTTCTAAATGAGTTGTTCTCATAAGCGATACCTAAGGTATACACATGCTTACCTTTATAGATTGTCAAGTTATCTGACAATTGGAAAATATCCGAATCCAATAAGTTATTTGCCGAGAATGGCTCATATCCAAACGTAGTCAACTCGTTCAAGTTGTTATTTCCGATATCCACTGTAGGGAATGGTGTGTTATTCACCGGAGATTGACGGAAATCACGCATTGCAGTATAACCAACTGTTAAGTTATTCGAAATCGTGTTCGAGAACGTCGAGTTCAATTCAGCAATATATGAATCTAAGTTGTTGTTGATACGGTACAATGAACCTTGGAAAGGTAATACCGTAGCTGATGGAGCACGACCTCCCGACAAAGAACCTGAGTTCGAAGGAGAGATATCTGCATAAGAACGTAAGTAGTTATACTTAATGTTCAATTTATGCTTATCCGAAATGTTCCAGTCTAAACGAACGTTTGCTTTTTGAGAATATTTCTCTTTGTCGTAGTTTTCGTAAGCACCTGGATCGTAGTTGTATTTTGTTAATAAGAATTGCTTCAAACGATCTAAATCAGCCGCTGCAGCAATGGAACGGTTAGGCTCTGTTCCTGTACGTGTTGCCACAAAGTTAGAACCTGGTTCTGTTTGAGCTTCTTGCTCAAAAGATCCGAAGATGAACAATTTATTCTTAATGATTGCACCACCGACACGAGCACCGAATTGACCACGGTTAAACTTACCATATTGGTTCGTTACATCACCAATTTTATTTCCTACCAAACCTTCGTTTGTTCCGAAATAGTAACCTGAACCTGACCAATTATTCGTACCTGATTTAGTAACTACGTTGATGTTAGCACCTGTAGCCATACCCTGACGAACGTCATAAGGAGCAATTAACACTTGGAATTGATCAATCGCATCAACCGAGATCGGAGACGCTCCTGCTTGACCACCAATAGTTGAAGACAAGGCAAACGCGTTGTTAAAGAACGCACCATCAACGGTAACGTTGTTGTACAATGCATTACGTCCTGCAAAGTTCAAACCATTCGCACGTGGATCTAAACGAGCAAAATCACCCAATGAACGATTCAATGTAGGCAATGTCGTAATCGAACCATTGGATACCGTTGTAGCAGCACCTGTACGACCCGAGTTAATAACCGAGGAACGAGATGCAACCACTTTAACTTCTTCCAATTGAGATTGATTTACCTCTAACTTAAAGTTTTGACGTAATTCAGAAGCCAAAGTCAAGACGATTCCGGATTGAACTGACTCTTTGTAACCTACGAAAGTTACGGAAATCTTGTATGGACCACCCACACGCATGTTAACGATGTTGTAACGACCGTCAGCACGTGTCGACGCACCATAGCGTGAACCTGTTGGCTCGTGAATAGCAATTACCGTAGCACCTGGTAAGCCTTCACCCTTTTCATCAACAACACTACCCGACAAAGCGGAAGTGGTAGAACCCTGTGCAAAAACTTGCCCAATGGGTAATGCCATCAAAAGCATGAAAAATGCCCCTAACAACACAGAATGAGTAATAAATCTTCTCTGCATAAATTTGGAATTTAGTTATAATTGAAATTGAAGAATTAAGCCACAAAATAAACCTAAAAAATCAAATACTCCAAAATATTACCCAAAGGTTTTTAGCCAATTATTCGAGTAATCGTCTGATATTTAGCACTGAACACATATTTAATTTACCTATACCCACTTGAACACCCTAGATTAGTCCTAAATTCATTTTATATTTAACAGAAAGATAATTTTTAACTTTTTAAAGAATAATTTTGCATCATATTTCTATAACTATGCAATCAAGCGAAGAACCCATTCGACTAACATCCTTCTCCCACGGCGCTGGCTGTGGATGCAAAATCTCTCCTAAAATTTTAGATAGCATCCTCAAATCGGATACTCCCAAGAAACATCATCCACTTCTATTAGTAGGGAATGAAAGCAGGGACGATGCTGCTGTATATGATTGGCAAAACGGTGAGGCGGTTATTTCGACGACCGATTTCTTTATGCCGATCGTCGATGACCCCTTTGATTTTGGAAAAATTGCAGCGACCAATGCGATTTCTGATATTTATGCGATGGGTGGTACGCCCCTGATGGCGATCGCCATTCTCGGTTGGCCCATCGATAAGCTTGCCCCTGAAATCGCCGCACAAGTATTAGAAGGTGGGCGAGCAGCCTGTGCCGAAGCCGGAATCCCTTTGGCAGGTGGACACTCCATCGATTCTCCCGAACCTATTTTCGGATTAGCCGTTACCGGAAAAGTCAAAAAAGAGGAACTCAAACAAAATGATACCGCAAGCGCTGGTTGTCAATTATATCTAACGAAACCTTTGGGTGTGGGCATTCTCTCTACTGCCCAAAAACGCGGCATCGTCACAACAGAAGATCTAGCCCGCGCCGTCAAACAAATGAGTACGCTCAATAGCTTCGGTGCCAAATTGGGCCCATTGCCGTATGTGAAAGCCTTAACCGATGTGACTGGTTTCGGACTATTTGGTCATTTAGTGGAAATGGCCGATGGATCCAAATTGTCTGCCTTGATTGAATTCAACAAATTACCATTGCTACCCAATATTGAGCATTATTTAGACCAAAAATGCTTCCCCGGTGGGACATCTCGAAATTTAGCGAGCTACGGTCATCGCTTAAGCGAAGATATCGATGAGCGCCAGCGGTACATTGGTGCCGACCCGCAAACTTCGGGTGGTCTGCTCATTGCAGTAGAAGCTTGGAAAACAGCTGAATTCGAAGAGTTCGCCAAAGACCATGGATTCGATTTAAGCCCCATAGGCCAACTAATCGAAGCCAAGGAAAAAGCCATTTATTTAGCCTAATGAAACTATTCTCACGAAACATTGGTCAAACAGGTATACCCATCATCATATTGCATGGAATATTTGGTACCTCCGACAACTGGTTAGGAATTGCCAAGGCATTTGCGGATACAAATCGTGTATTCTTGCTCGACCAACGAAATCATGGACAATCACCTTGGTCAGACGAATTCGATTACCAAGTAATGGCGGCTGACCTAAAAGAATTCATCGACGATCATCAATTGGAAAAACCTGTGATTATTGGCCATTCCATGGGTGGAAAAACGGTCATGCAATTTGGCTTAAACTATCTAGGAATTGCGGAAAAGTTGATTATCGTCGACATCGCTCCGAAATTCTACCCCGTTCATCATACAAGTATTTTAGCGGGCTTGAACTCCGTAGACCTAGCCAATATTCATAGTAGAAATGACGCCAATGAGCACATGAAGCGCTTTGAAGAAAATGAAGGGGTTCGTCAGTTTCTATTAAAAAACCTATATCGCAATTCCGACGGCGAATTTGCATGGCGCATCAATTTGAAAGTAATCACCAAAAACATCGATGTTGTTGGTCACGAACTCTTCGTAAAAAATGCTTGCGACACTTTGACCTATTTCATCAAGGGTGCTAATTCGCATTATATTCAACCCGAAGATGAACGTTACATCGCCGAAATATTTCCGAATTTCGAGTTAATCGAAATTGCCAATGCGGGCCACTGGGTGCAAGCCGATCAACCCGAGGCCTTTGTTCAAGTTCTAAAGGAAATTCTATGAAGCTGATCTTGATTCCTTGTCCCATTGCTGAACAAACGGCAGCGAGCGTTTTACCGGAAGAGGTCCGTCAGGCTGTTCTGCAAACCCAACATTTCCTCGTTGAAAATGTACGCACTGCGCGCAGATTCATCAGCGAACTAAAAATGGGCATCCAAATTGATGAGCTATGCTTTGAAATCTTGGACAAGGATACCGATCGCAAAACGATTTCGGACTTTTTGACTAAATATAAGGATGTTGATAGCATAGGCGTCATATCCGAGGCGGGTTGTCCTGGCGTTGCGGATCCAGGAGCTCTAGCCGTAGCCATCGCGCAGGAAAAAGGGATCGAGGTTCAGCCTTTAGTGGGACCCTCTTCCATCCTACTGGCCTTGATGGCATCTGGATTTTCGGGCCAACAGTTTCGCTTCCATGGCTATATTCCCATCGACAAATCTGCAAGGGCAAAGAAAATTGACCAATTACATAAAGACGTGGAGAAAACAGGAGAAACCCAATTGTTTATTGAAACTCCCTATCGGAATAATAGCCTTTTGGATGATTTAATACAATTATTACCTGGCCATCAATTACTGAGCATCGGTTGTAATATCCAAGATCCCAGCGGTTTCACGCAAACAAAAAGCTTGAAACAATGGGCAGAACAAAAGCCCGACCTGCATAAAAAACCCTGCTTGTTTCTATTGGGACGCTCATAAAATTCGTAATTTGCACCAAAATTCATTTTCGTGATTCACCAAAAATCCTTTACCTGTAATCCCTTTCAAGAAAACTCCTATTTGGTTTGGGACGATGCAGGCAATGGCGTAATCATCGACCCCGGTTGTTATACCTACGAAGAACGAAAGGAACTTCACGATTTCATCGAATCAAATCAGATAAAGCTACAATACATCCTGAATACGCATGCGCACATCGACCATGTTTTGGGTGTAGCTTATTTCCAACAAACCTATCTGATTCCTTTTTGCCTACATCCCTTGGACAAACCCTTGTTGGACGATGCCATCAATCGAGCACAGGTGTATGGATTCCCACATTTTCAAGCAGCCGAAGTAGATCGCTGGCTCGAAAATGAGGAGCAAATTTCAGTGGGGGAAATGAACTTTAAAGTCTTATTTGTTCCAGGTCATGCACCCGGACATGTGGCTTTTTATGAGGCCACCATGGGCTGGGTATTTGGGGGTGACGTTTTATTTAGACGCAGTATCGGTCGGACGGATTTTCCGTTGTGTAATCACGCCGACTTAATTCATAGCATTCAAACGCAATTGTATACGCTTCCTTTGGAAACTACGGTTTTTCCAGGACATGGTGGGCCGACCACCATTGCAGATGAGCGCGTTTCAAATCCATTCGTCAAAGCATGAAAAAAGAAATCCCCAATTTATTAACTCTGGGCAATCTCCTTGCGGGATGCATGGGATTGTATTTTGTTATGCAGGGCAATGTATATAATGCCTCTCTTTGCATTTTCGTTTCTTTGGTCTGTGATTTCTTGGATGGGTTCTTGGCCCGTTTATTGCATGCCTATTCGGATTTAGGCAAGGAATTAGATTCATTAGCCGATGTTGTCTCTTTTGGGGTATTACCTAGTTTTATTTTATTAAATCTCGTTGAACAAAGTTGTGGCGCACAATGCACGCAAGGACCTTTGGGATTTTACAAACCCTTTATGGTGTTTTCGTTGGCACTGATGTCGGCCTACCGACTCGCCAAATTCAACATTGATACCCGACAATCCGATCAATTTATCGGCGTACCAACCCCAGCCAATGGTTTGTTGGTCGCTTCATTGCCCCTGATTTTACATTACCAACCCGCATTTACGCCGTATATCCTTCACTACCAAGGATTACTAATTTACAGTATTTTGATGAGCTATTTATTGGTCAGTGAATTGCCATTGATGGCTTTCAAGTTTAAATCTTGGGACTGGGCCAGCAATCAAAGTAGATACTTATTCTTAATTTATTGCATTGCTATGCTAGTAATGCTTAAATTTGCAGCTTTCCCTGTATTGGTGATATCGTATATCGCCTTGTCGGGTATTCTTTCGTTACTTAATACTAAACAAAAATGAAATTCATCGCAGAAATCAATGTAATGCCTCAAAAGGAAATTCTTGACCCTCAAGGAAAAGCAGTTCGTATTGGCTTACAAAACCTAAACATCACGCAAGTTGCCGATGTGCGTATTGGAAAACACATCACCTTGCAATTAGAGGCGGATTCTGAGGCTGCTGCGAATGAAATCGTAACGGAAGCTTGCAAGAAATTATTGGCGAACTTAATTATGGAGGAATTCGAATTCACCCTAACTGCCATCTAAATTAAAATTGGCCTGTATGCAGCATCACCAGTGTACAGGCCTCTTCCACTTGAACTCCTTCAAGGGCTAAAGTCTTCATCAATTCAGGGTTCTCTGTGCCTGGATTAAATATCACGCGTTTAGGTTTCAATTGACGTAAATAAGCCAACAAATCTTGTTGGTGCTTCGGCCCCACATACAAGGTTACCGTATCAATACCACTTATTATTGGTTGATTTTGCTGGATGGCTATCCCGCTCACCTCCCCTTTCTTCACTCCTACCAAATGGACTTCGTGCCCTTTCTCCAATAGTAAATTCGTTGCGATATAGGCATATCGATCTGGATTTGTGGAGGCACCGTAAACAAGTACTCGCATATTATCAGTTTGTTGATACAATGTTAGCTAAAATTCTGCCGAATTTAGGTTAGATTCGTTCACAATTGCAACCACTAATACAAAACTTATGAAAACTCCAACCATCCGGATGGAACGTTGGGCGACGATTGCCCTCGATCTACCAACCGATCAAATCTACCAAATTTCTTCCTGGGGACGCATTCGCAATCAGCATCAAAAAATCCTGCAGGGCTCCCAAATTCAAGGCTATCAATCCCTAAACATCCGCATCAAAAAAGAACACCGTAATTTTTATGTACACAAATTAGTCGCCGCCCATTTCTGCCCTCAGAACTCCTTGGACCAAGAATTTGTCATCCACCTCGACTACGACAAACTAAATAACCGAGCCGAAAACCTCCGCTGGGTCAGTCGGGCAGAATTAACCCAACACAACAAGTCTAACCCGTCCATCATAAATAAAAGGAAACCTCAAACTGCAAAACATTACAAGCTGAATGCGAACAAGGTTCAAATTATCAAACAATTGATACGGTCAGGCAAAAGCAGGCCCAAGATGATCGCCAAACAATTCGGAATTACATCCACCCAAGTGGGGCGAATCAAGAAAGGTGAAAACTGGAAGAACGTTCGTTAAAACAATTGCGAGGCAATGGCGTGAACGCTGTCCGACTTGCTCATCGTATAAAAATGTAAAGCCGGTACTCCCGCTTGCATCAATTCCTTGCCCTGTTGGACCGCCCATTCAATGCCCACTTGTTTAATGGCGGCATTGTTTGAGCACTTTTTGACTTCGGATGCTAAAGCCTCTGGAATTTCCAAATGGAAAATCTCAGGAAGAATTTCTAATTGGCGAGCCGTCGCCAATGGCTTCAAACCGGGAATGATGGGTACATGAATATCCATAGCCCGGCACTTATCGACGAAATCAAAATAATGCTGGTTATTAAAAAACATTTGGGTTACGATGTAATCCGCACCCGCATCTACTTTTTGCTTCAAATAGCGTAAATCTTCCTCCAAAGAAGCGGCTTCAAAATGTTTCTCCGGATAAGCAGCGACACCAATACAGAAATTGGTCGGCAAAGATTCTGTTTCCTCATGCAATAATATCCCTTGATTCATCGCATGAACCTGGGCCACTAACTCATTGGCAAAGGCATGTCCACCCGGTTTTGGCACAAAACGATCCTCCCCTTTTTCTTGGTCACCACGTAAAACCAAGGCATTTTCAATCCCTAAATAATGTAAGTCGATAAGAAAATCTTCCGTTTCCTCTTTCGTGAAACCACCGCAAATCACGTGTGGAACCGCCTCAACCTTAAATTTCTGCATGATGGCCGCACAAATCCCCAGCGTTCCGGGGCGTTTGCGAATAGGAATACGCTTGAGAATACCGTCAACCGATTTCTCGATGTATTCTTCCCGGTGATAGGTCACCTCAATAAACGGCGGATTAAACTCCATGAGAGGCTCAATGTGCGAAACCAATTCGCCCAAATGTTGCCCCTTCATCGGCGGAATAATCTCGATGGAAAACAAGGTCTTCCCCTTCGATTCGTCTAAATATTGCGTAATCTTTGTCATATCACTTACACATCATAGGTTAAGACAGGACTCAACCAACGTTCAATTTCTTCCACCGACATCCCTTTACGAGCGGCATAGTCGACCACCTGATCCTTGGCAATTTTACCTAAACCAAAATAGGTACTCTCTGGATGCGAAAAATAAAATCCTGATACGGAAGATGCTGGGTGCATCGCATAACTTTCCGTCAATTCGATTCCCAATTGTTTTTCGGCATCCAATAACTCAAATAATCGCTTTTTCTCCGTATGATCCGGACAAGCAGGATAACCCGGTGCCGGACGGATTCCTTGGTATTTTTCGGCGATTAATTCCTCATTACTCAAGGATTCTGTTTCCGCATAGGCCCAGAATTCCTTGCGTACACGTGCATGCATCAATTCCGCAAAAGCCTCTGCCAAACGATCCGCCAAGGCTTTCACCATGATGGAATTATAGTCATCGTGTTGTTTCTCAAAACGCTCTAACAAGACCTCAATACCAATGCCCGTCGTTACCGCAAAAGCTCCGACATAATCCGTCTCCCCTGTTTCTAAGGGTGCTACAAAATCACTCAAACAACGGTTTGGCAAACTTATAGCCTTTTGACCCTGTTGACGCAAATGATGCAACCAAGCAGTCGAATCAGAAGTCTCATCCTTTTTCACTACCTCGTAATCAATATGCGTATGAACGCCATGCTTGTCGCAAGGCACATCCGTCACCTTCTCAACAATGTCATGCAAAATGATATCATCTCCAAAGCCATTCGCCGGAAAGAATCCCAAGGCTGCCTTGGCAGTCAATAATTTGTTGTCGACAATTTCCTTCAATAAGGCTTGCGCATCATTGAACAATTTACGTGCCTCTTGTCCAATCGTCTCGTTTTCAAATATCCGAGGATATTTTCCAGACAATTGCCATGTCGAGAAGAAAGGAGTCCAGTCAATGTATTCAGCAATCTCCGACAAATCATAGTCTTGGAAATATTTCACACCCAAGAAACTTGGCTTAGTCGCCTTAAATCCTGTCCAATCAATGCCCGATGGTTTTTGACGCGCTTGACTCAATGACAAGTAATTTTTCTCTTGTTGGCGTGCGGCATGCGACACCCGCAAATCTGCATATTCCTGCTTAATTTCCGTAAATATCTCTTGGGAAGTCAATTCACTTTGCAACAATCGACCCGCTACCGGAACAGATCGTGAGGCATCCAAAACGTGAATCACGGGACCGCTGTAATGCGGATCTATCTTCACAGCCGTGTGAATACGCGACGTTGTTGCCCCACCGATCAACAATGGAATGGTAAATCCTTGACGCTCCATTTCCTTCGCCACATAAACCATCTCATCCAAGGATGGCGTAATCAAACCGGAAAGACCGATAATGTCAACATTATGTTCTTTGGCAGCGGCTAAAATCGTCTCGCAAGAAACCATCACGCCAATGTCAATTACCTCGTAATTATTACAAGCCAAAACAACGCCAACGATATTTTTGCCGATATCATGCACGTCGCCCTTCACGGTTGCCAACAATATTTTACCCGCTGAAGAACTCTCTCCTCCTACTTTTTCCGCTTCAATGTAAGGCAATAAATAGGCCACGGCCTTCTTCATCACTCGGGCAGATTTCACCACCTGAGGCAAGAACATTTTTCCCTCACCAAACAAATCCCCGACTACATTCATACCGTCCATCAATGGCCCTTCGATGACCTGAATGGGGCGCTCAACGAGTTGGCGAGCTTCCTCTACATCCTCATCAATAAACTCCGTTAATCCCTTAATCAAAGCATGTTCCAAACGCTTATTGACAGGTAAGGAGCGCCAAGCGTCGTCGATGACGGCTTCTTTACCGACCGACTTAACCGTCTCGGCAAAATTGACCAGTTTCTCCGTAGCATCTGGATGACGGTTTAATAAAACATCTTCACATAAATCACGCAAGGGTTGTTCGATTTGATCATAAACACCCAATTGGCTCGCGTTCACGATACCCATGTCCATGCCCGCTTTAATGGCGTGGTATAAAAACACGGTGTGCATGGCTTCACGCACAGGTTCATTGCCACGAAACGAGAAAGAAATATTGGAAACTCCTCCGGATACTTTCGCTAATGGTAAGTTTTCCTTGATCCATTTCGTCGCCTTAATGAAGTCATTCGCATAGTTATTATGCTCTTCAATTCCGGTTGCGACCGTTAAAATATTTGGGTCAAAAATGATGTCTTGCGCTGGGAATTCCACAACATCCACTAAAATCCGATAGGCACGTTCACATATTTGAATCCGGCGTTCATACGAATCCGCCTGACCATCCTCATCAAAGGCCATTACGACCACAGACGCGCCATATTGCTTTACTTTGGAAGCTAATTCAATGAACTTCGCCTCGCCTTCTTTCAACGAAATGGAATTAACGACCGATTTACCCTGCACACATTTCAGTCCTGCCTCGATCACCTCCCATTTCGAAGAGTCGATCATAATAGGCAAGCGCGAAATATCGGGTTCGGCCATTAACAGATTCAGGAATTGAGGCATCATTTTGACCCCGTCAATCATCCCCTCATCCATGTTGATATCCAAAATTTGGGCTCCTCCATCCACTTGTTCACGCGCCACCGCAATCGCTTCCTCAAAATTCTCTTCACGAATTAAGCGCGCAAATTTCTTAGAACCTGTCACGTTGCAGCGTTCCCCCACATTGACAAAATTCGTCAATTCAGTAATCTCCAAAGGCTCTAAACCTGATAGTTTCTGGTAATGATGAGAGGTTGGAATTTGATGCGGAGGATAGTTTCCGGCGATGTCGGCAATAGCCTTGATATGCGCTGGAGTCGTTCCGCAACAACCTCCGATAATGTTAATAAACCCGTTTTGCAAAAAGTCCTCAATGACCTCGGCCATTTGCTCCGGGCTTTGATCGTATTCTCCCATTTCGTTCGGCAACCCTGCATTCGGGTGCGCCGACACATAAAACGGGGATTTATCGTTTAGTGTCTTAACGTAAGGCCGCATCAAATCAGCTCCTAATGCGCAATTAAGACCCACCGAAAGCAAAGGCATGTGCGAAATAGACGTCAAAAAGGCCTCAGTCGTCTGACCCGAAAGCGTCCGACCCGACGCATCCGTAATCGTCCCAGATACCATTACGGGCAAATACGGCTTGCTTGGATTTGCTTTAAAAAACTGATCAATCGCGAAAAGAGCAGCCTTGGCATTCAGGGTATCAAAAACCGTTTCAACCAATAAAACATCGCATTCCCCATCGACCAAACCACGAACTTGTTCAGTATAGGCCTCAACCAATTCATCGAAAGTTACAGCGCGGTAACCCGGATCGTTTACATCGGGCGACAAGGAAAGCGTACGATTCGTGGGTCCAATGGAACCGGCCACGTAACGTGGTTTATGGGGTGTTTTTGCCGTAAACTCATCGGCCACTTCCTTTGCAATTTTCGCGGATTCAAAATTTAATTCATAGACTAAATCTTCCATGTGGTAATCCGCCATGGCAATGGAGGTACCTGAAAAAGTATTGGTTTCCGCGATATCGGCGCCTGCCTCAAAATATTTGGCATGAATCTCTTTGATCACATCCGGTCTCGTGATGGATAAGAGGTCATTATTCCCTTTTACTTCGTGTGGAAAATCCTTAAAACGTTCCCCACGGTAATCGGCATCTGATAATTTATATTCTTGTATCAATGAACCCATAGCACCGTCCAGGACCAAAATCCGCTGGCGCAATTGTTCGTATATAGATGGCTTCTGCATAATCCTGCAAATATACCACAAAAGGCTTAAATCAGGAGGTAATTCGGGGCTTAAATTAGGCCCATTTTTGTAATTTTTTCCAAATCCTCCGGGCTATCAATCCCGACCGTCTCGAATTGCGTTTCGATGGTTTGAATGGTATATCCATGCTCCAACCAGCGTAATTGTTCGAGGGATTCTGCAAGCTCAAGGAAGGTGGGCTTCAATTGGCTCAATTGTCGTAAAACATCCGCACGATAGGCATATAAACCAATGTGCTTAAAAAATGTATGACGAGCTAACCACTCCCCTTCATCTACACCACGTAGGAATGGAATGGTTTGTCGGGAAAAGTACAGCGCTTCCCCCTTCGAATTCACAACCACCTTCGGCGTATTGACCGAAAACAGGGTAGCTTGATCTTGAATCTTTTTAATCAAGGTTAAAATGGGTGCATTCGTCCGAAACCCTTCTGCTAATTCGAGCAGTTGAGCAGGCTCAATAAAGGGTTCGTCGCCTTGAATATTGACAACATAATCCATTGCCCCACCAATAATTTCAAGTACCTCCGCGCAACGATCCGTTCCTGAAATATGATCTTCCCGGGTCATAATCACCTCAGCACCAAAACTTTCCGCCACCTGCTTGATTTTCAAATCATCGGTCGCCACCACAACCCGGGACCAACCCGCTACAGCTTGCACACGTTCGAAAGTTCGCTGAATCATCGGCTTTCCACCAAGATCAACGAGTGGTTTACCTGGAAAACGCGTAGAGGCGAACCGAGCAGGAATGATGGCTAACACTTTTTTATCGTGCATCGTCATAGAACTTAAGTGGTGAAAATTTATCAAATTTGCATATAATTGACGAATCCATACCTGCTCCATGCGAAAAATATTCAATCACCTTTTCTCGGAAACCATTTGGAGCATGGGGTATTGGGGAACTCCCGATGACGCCAAACTATGGATTGAAACGCGTTCTGCGGACAAAAACACTTGGCATAACCTCGACCTAAAGTCCTACCAATTAAATCAAACAGGCCAAATTGAAAGTAATTCACTGCAATGGTTGACGGGATTAAAAGACGGAGGCGTATTTTTAAAGTTACGTCAAGGTAAAAACCCGGGAATCGAAAGCCTTCAATGTTATCATTTCCCCTCAGGAACGTTACGCTACTCGATTGAACTTAACCAATGGACAGCATTGAAAGGCGAATATTTGGAAAGTACCCAAGGAATCATTGATCTAAATTCCGGCGAATTTTGTTCCGAGATAACACCCAATGCAGCGGACTGGAATATCGAATCCCCACAGCATTTCGAGGAAAGTCAATCCGAGTTCAAGCCCTTTGCCACCTTATTTGAAAAAAAGTTTGACGAAAAAATTGGAAAAGGAATCGATTATTGGGAAGGCTCTGATAAGCTGATATTTTCTTATTATATTTACGAGAACGCTTGGAAAAACAAAATTCGAATTTGCGACTACGACTTCCAAACGCTGTTTATAGATACCATTGCAGAGGGAGAACAGATGGGTTATCAAACCTTTCAACGCTTTCAAAACACCTTGTTATTTATTAAAGACAAACGAGAACTTTTTATCTATGCAGATCATTAAATTAACCTTCGCAAGCCTTTGCCTCTTAATCATGTTCAACGCCCAATCGAGGAATATCTCCTTAGATTCTTTGGGCTTGAAGAAGGAAAATAATAAAACCTTTTTGGTCTATAAGATTGGACCCAAACAAAGTCTTTTCAATGTATTAAAGCGATATAATTTATCGTTAACTGAGTTCAAACAAGTAAATCCCGAAATCAATATTCCGGTAAGCACAGGTGAATTGGTTTTCATCCCCTTGCATTATTTAGACGAGAGCACGAATTCACTCGGCAGTGTCAACAAACCCATTGAAAAAGTGGCTGAAACCACTGAGGCCCCTAAAAATAATGGAATTCACATCGTCAGTGCCAAGCAAAGTTTATTAACCGTGGCGAATCTGTATAAAGTTACCATGGCCGAAATTCGTAAATGGAATAATTTGACCACTGATGTATTGAAGGAGGGGCAGCGACTAATTGTTTCAGCACCCGCTGCTTCAAGTATCGACAAATCTGCTTTGCTGCCCGCTAAAAGTGTAGAGGAGCCCAAAGCACCCTTAGCACAGACTGAAGCGACAGATGCCAATGGAATGCGTAAGACCATCGAAACAGGCATGGCGGAATTAATCGATGTACCGGACAATTCAGGAAAATATTTAGCACTGCACAAAACAGCACCCATCGGAACGTTGGTCTTGGTGAAAAATTTAGCGAATGGTCAAAGCATCTGGGTGAAAGTAATCGGACGATTACCGGCTACCGATAGCAAATTGGTCATTAAATTATCCCCCAAAGCCTTCGAACGCCTAAATGCGGTGGATAAACGTATTCGTGCCGAAATTAGTTATTTGACAAAATAATGGCCAAGCGAAAAAGACCTATTACGGCGGGTACGGTAGCATTTGAGGTATTATTTATTCTCTCCTATCCCTTTATTGCCGCTTTCTCCATGGTGATTACTTTGTCGGTTTGGCTGCTGTCCTTGCCTTCCCGTCTACTAGCATTCTTCGGAAACAAAAAATAATTCATGGAAGCACATGTGAGTCATTTATTGGAATCCAAATTCCAATTTTTCAATCACAAGCGTTTTATTGAACACGATCCCATTCAAATCCCACATTTGTTTAGTCAAAAACAGGATATTGAAATCATGGGGTTCTGGGTGGCTATGTTGGCCTGGGGCCAACGGAAAACCATCATCTCCAAAGCCCATGAATTAATCGACTTGATGGATGGTAGCCCATATCAATTCATCATGCAACATCAAGCGCCCGATTTAAAACGATTTTTGAGTTTTAAACATCGAACATTTAATGCGACAGATGCCTTGTACTTTATTCAATTTTTCAAGCGTCATTATTCGATGTCTGATAGTTTAGAATCGGCATTTACAAAGAAATATCAGGCCAACGAAAGCACGGTAGAGCAAGCGATTAACCGATTCTACAAGCATTTTTTTGATGATGAATTCGCTCCTCAACGGACCCAGAAGCACATTGCATCACCCGCTAAACATTCCGCATGCAAACGCATCAACATGTTTTTACGTTGGATGGTCAGAAAAGATGACGCGGGCGTTGACTTCGGAATTTGGAATCAGATTAAATCGCATCAATTGGTTTGCCCTTTGGATGTGCATGCACTTCGAACTGCAGAGAGCTTGCAATTGATTGAACCTGGGCCGACCAACTGGAAAAAGGCTTTGGAACTAACGGATGTTTTACGACAATTAGACCCCAATGATCCCGTTAAATATGATTTTGCCCTATACGGCATGGGTATTGAAGACAAAACAATATGGAAATAATACAGGTTAAAAGCGCTGATCAATCGGCTTATTTCGAAATCATTCCGTCCATTGGAGGCATGTTAAGCCAATTAAACTGGTCGGGCGATGATTTGATGAAAATACCATTTGCCAACAAGTTTCCATTGGCAACGAATCCCTATCATCCGAGCGCATTGTTGAGCCCATGGGTTAATCGCGTACGCAACGGCAACTATTCCTTTGAGGGGCGGAATTATCAATTACCGATCAACGAAGAAAATTTAGGGAATGCGATTCATGGCCTACTAGCCAGAAAGCCATTTAGCTATCAAATAGAAGGTAGCAAAGCCATTATACGCTATGCATACCAAGCCGAAGAGAAGGCCTATCCGTTCCCTTTTGAGACTACGTTAACCTACGAATTCGATGCGAACAACGTCTTCCATTTGCAATTTGAAGCAAAAAATACGGGAGACGGGAACATGCCCTTTGCATGCGGTTGGCACCCCTATTTTCGTTTACCAGCAGGTGAATTGGCCGACTGGACTATTCGTTTCGATTCCATCAGCAAATTTCATTCGGATAGCCAAATGATTCCCTTGCGGGAGGAGTCTTATGATGCAAGCCATGGTGTCAATTTAGGGGAAGAGACGCTGGATAATGTATTTAGGCTAAAGCCAATGGATAAGCATTTAACGGTATTTGAAAATGGCACAACGAAATTAACACTTGAGCAATCAAGTAATGACTTCCCATTCTTGGTCGTCTTTGCCCCTGAAAATGAAAATTGCTTAGCGATAGAACCCATGACCGCCAATACCGATGCGTTCAACACCGGAGATGGCCTAAGAATTTTAGCTCCGGGCGAAAAATTCCAGTCGACCGTCAAGATTTGGTTTTCAAAAGCCGACAATTCCCACTAATTAGGACAAAACCTTTTCGTACCTTTGTACCATGTTGAAAAGAATAGCCTTGTTAACCTTATTCATTTGCTCCTGCTTGCAAACTCGTGCAGAGGTTGTAGCGGATAGTTTAGCGAATAAGTGGAAAAAAGATTTCAACACGGGTATTAACATTAATCAATCGAGTTTTAGTGATAACTGGAAAGGAGGAGGTACCAATACCTTTGCCATTGGTTGGTTCTTAAATCATTCCGCTAAAGTAAACAACAATAATTGGCGCCTAAACAGTGATTTAAACTTACAAGTAGGTTTTCTACAAAACCGCACGCAAAGCCTGCGTAAAAACGTAGACCGCATTTTTTACGAATTTAAAGCGGGTTATCGAATAAGTCCGAAATGGGATTTTTACGGATCGACCAACTTCTCCTCCCAATTTTTCCAGGGTTTTGAATATG
>Ga0228703_1000421_pt1 | contig 32011 bp, 29 predicted proteins | sample McNCre217_Aug_MG_3_FD_178020 | JGI IMG/M metagenome (GOLD analysis project Ga0228703, IMG submission 178020) | Freshwater microbial communities from McNutts Creek, Athens, Georgia, United States - 29-17_Aug_MG | ecosystem: Environmental > Aquatic > Freshwater > Creek | place: USA: Georgia...
CAAATGGACAGCAAGCGGATTTTAATTTTGGAGGATGAGGTCATTGTGGCCTTGGATATCAAGGAGATATTGGAGAATTTGGGCTATTTGTGTCAGGTTTTTCATGATTATGACTCAGCACAAGAGGCGATTGCTACGTTTAAACCCCAGCTCGCGATATGTGATGTGAATATTGGGGATGGGCCCACTGGGATTGATTTTGTCAAGAAGGCGCAGGTTATTTTGCCACGTTTGGCCGTGATTTTCTTGACGGCATTTAGTGATCGTTCCATTGTGGAGCTGGCGGGAAAAACACATCCGGTGAATTACATCTTAAAACCTTGGAGTGATCATCAAATTCGGGTGTCGGTTGAGTTAGCTTTTGATCAAATGGAAGCGAGGGGTTTGGCCGACCAGAAACTGGAGGACCTCACACATGCGGAATGGAAGATTTTGGAGCTGATTGCGCAAAATAAAAAGAGTAAAGAAATCGCTGAAATCTTGTTTATCTCGGAGAAAACGGTGAAGAATCATCGCTATCACATCAGTAAGAAATTGAATCTCTCCAACGAAAACAATAGCCTGCTTTCCTTTGCACTTAGTCATTTTGGGTATAAAAATGAGGCCTAGGCCTCATTGTGGAAGTGAACTAGGCCTTGTTCCTTTGTAGGGTATTAAATCCTAGTTCTTAAACACAACGCGAATACCTAACCCTAATGCTTAAATTTTATGCAAAGCCTCTGCTAGGGATAGTGGGGGCTTTAATTTTGTAGTTATTGTTCCTTTTTGTACGTATGGGAACAGATGCTACTATGTACTTTCGGATGATGATTTTTTACAAGCTTAACTTGCGTCAAGTTAAACTTAAAAAAAATCCAATGAAACAATTTACATTTTTGACTCTCATCCTGTTTGCCTTGTGCTTTAACGTTTCCGCACAATATTCTTCCATTGCATTGACGGCCGCTACGGATACGATTGCTTTAGGTGACAATCCGAAATCAAAATTAACGAGGGTTCTCTCTTTTACTTATGATGCCAAGTCGGAAGCACTTTTTGCTCAGGCTTCGATGGATGTTCATCATATCAATCCATTTGATCTCCCAGAGGTATATGTGAATGGTAAGCTTGTGCATGTAAGTATCTATTTCCCATCCTTGGCTACCTCCACAAAGTTTTATTTCTTTAAAGTGAAAGGACAACAAGATTTGGTTGTTAACTCGCCTATTGGTAAGGAAAATGCGAAGTTGAGTTTTTTGTTAAGCCCCACGGATCTTATTGCAGGGAAAAATACCATTCGAATAACGGTTGGAAATCGAAGTATTGAAAATGTTGATGATTTCGCGATTACCAATCCGAAACTTGAACTAAGAGGTCGTACGGGAACAGATTCTTTTACAGATTTCAGTAAGTAATATTTTTAGTTGAAGCCAAAGGCCCACTGTCCAGCAGTGGGTCTTTTTTTTGACTATAAATATCACGATTAAATAAAAATGGTCTCCAATTATTGAAGACCATTTTATCCTTATTAAGTAGCCCCGGCAGGAATCGAACCTGCATCTTAGGTACCGGAAACCTACATTCTATCCATTGAACTACGGAGCCAGGATTGCAAATTTACGAATACTTCTCCAATTGTCTTACCAAGACATTGAAATCTTTCGGATAGGGTGCCTCAACGGTGATAGGACTGCCATCCATCAACTTAAAACTAAGGCTATGCGCATGCAAGGCCACACGTCGCATCAAGGGCATTTCTTCCGTATCTTTTTTGAGATGAAAATTGCGTTTTAGATCGGAGAGGTACACATCCTTCCCCCCATACATGTCATCTGCTACAATCGGGGCATGTAAACATGTCAAGTGGATGCGAATTTGGTGCATGCGGCCGGTGATCGGCATGCACTCCACGAGGGTATAACCTTTATATACCTTCAAAGATTGGAACCATGTTTCCGCGTGTTTGCCATTCGATCGCGCGATGATCACCTTTCCGTCTTTTAATGGCAGAATAGGTAAATTTACCAAAACGCCATCCCAGTCGTGCATGCCCTCTACCACCGCATGGTAACGTTTTGCCGTTTCCCGGTGTTCGAATTGCATGGAAATATGTCGGTAAGCCTCTGGATTTTTCGCAATCACCAATGCCCCCGTGGTTTCTTTATCTAATCGATGACCCACCTGTGCATCTTCCGAATAGGCTTTCGCCATCCGCAAAATACTCGGGGCATAATCATCTTTCCGCTCATCCAAGGTCGCAATGCCGGAAGGCTTGTTGATGACGATGAAGTCTTCGTTTTCAAAAAGGATGTAATCTTGTAGTTTGTATTTCATAAAACAGTAATCAGTAATCAGTAGTCAGTGGTCAGTATTCAGTAGTCAGTAATCAGTCCGCAGTCCGCAGTAATTAGTTCTTACCTCTAACCAATCTCTTAACATGAAAAAGAAATCTTTCCCATCGTCACCCAAGGCGAATCCCCTAATCTACGTTCTTTTGACGGATTCGGATCCATCAAGGTTTCGTTGGCCAAAAGGGCGAATAATACCGCTTCTTTGGCTGCCGATTCAATTCCTAATTCCTGCGAATCCGCTATTGAAAATCCGGGGAGTAATTCACGTAAATGTTCCATCAACAAAGGATTCCTCGCACCCCCACCACTCGCATATACATTTCCTTGGTTCAACCCCGTGTAACCTTGAATCGCCATAGCGATGCTTTCCGCCGTGAAGTGTGTCAAGGTCGCGATGACATCCGTCGGACTTAACTTTTTCGGTACTAATCTGTCCACCATGTCCAGATTGAAATATTCAGGTCCTGTGCTCTTGGGAAAGGATTCGGTGAAAAAAGGACTAGCCAATAAATCTTTCAAAAGACCTTCGTGGACCTGCCCCGAACGTGCGATTTTCGCATCCTCATCGTAGCTCAGGTTGGTGTAATTTCTTCTCACCCATGCATCAATCAAGGTATTTCCGGGACCTGTATCCGTCACCAAAATTCCCTTCGGGTCTTGATTCGCCGGCAAATAAGTGAAATTCCCAATGCCCCCTATATTCAATAGAATCCGTTCTTCCCCTTCTTTGGTAAATAAAAAATAGTCCCCAAACATCGCCAACGGAGCACCTTCGCCGCCCGCAGCGATATGTTTTTGTCGGAAGTCTGATATGGTAATGATCCCTGTTAAATGTGCCAAATGATCCCCATCTCCAATCTGCAAGGTTGAATTCGGAAGCTCACCCGTACGAACCGGTCGGTGCATCACCGTCTGCCCATGCGACGCCAATAAATCTACTTCACCGGGTTTAACGTTCCATTCTTTCAAAACATCTAAAATGATCGCCGCATGCGTCCGTGCTATTTGGGCGTTTAGCGTGCTTAAGCTTGGAAAGTGAATCGTGTCCTTGGCAAAAACGTCCCGAATGGATTCCTTGAATGCCGCATCAAATGGCACCGAGGCAAAATGAATGAGCTCACATTGGGTGTTTAAACCTTGGCCCGTGAACCGACAAAGCGCTAGGTCGAGCCCATCGAGTGAGGTGCCCGACATCAACCCTAAAATCATCCGACTAGGTTTTTGTGCGATGCGATATAATTGTTCGATCTGTGGATTCAATGGGTTCTTAGATATGACCTTTGGCAAACCTATCAGGATTGCCAAAGGTAAGGTCTACAAAGCTACAAAAAAATCCCCCAAGCACATTTCAAAAATCATCAAGTAGCTGATAATAAATTGATAAATCCCCGCCTCGATTTTGTATCTTTGTGGCTTGTAATTTTTGAATCAAAAGTCTTATGGCACTTGATATTATCATTGTAGGGGGCGGAATTGTGGGGCTAGCAACCGCACACCGTTTGTTGGAAGCGAATCCAAAATTAAAAATTGCCCTTTTTGAAAAAGAAAAGATGGTTTCCATGCACCAAACGGGGAATAATTCCGGGGTGATCCACTCGGGTTTATACTACAAACCGGGGTCCTTGAAAGCCAAGAATTGCATTGAGGGTTATCATCAATTGGTCGATTATTGTACCAAGGAGGAGATTCCCTTCGAATTGACCGGTAAAATTGTGGTGGCCAGCACGGAGGCGCAACGACCTCAGTTGGAAAATTTATACCAACGAGGCCAAGAAAACGGATTGGGTGGCTTAAAGAAATTGACCTTGGAGGAAATGCGTGAGCATGAACCTTATGTGATTGGGGTTGAGGGGATGTGGGTGCCGCAAACGGGTATCGTCGATTACCGAGCGGTTGCCGCTAAATTGGCCCAAGGGATTCAAGCCAAAGGATGTGAAGTTCACTTGGGGGAAAAAGTTATTGACATCACCAAAGGTTTGAGTTATTCGATTGTTGAGACGGAAAAAGCGGTCTATGAGACCAAGTTGATAATCAATTGCGCAGGTTTGTATTCAGATCAAGTGGCGCAATGGACACAGCGTGAACCTTTGGACGTACGAATTGTACCCTTTAGAGGCGAGTATTTTAAGCTTCGCAAGGACAAGGAATATTTGGTAAAGAACCTTATTTACCCCGTACCTGATCCGAATTTCCCCTTCTTAGGTGTGCACTTCACGCGCATGATGCGCGGTGGGGTGGAGGCCGGCCCTAATGCCGTATTGGCATTTAAGAAGGAAGGGTATACCAAATTAGGGATCAATGCCAAAGAACTTTGGGATACCTTAACTTGGCCAGGCTTCCAAAAAGTAGCGGCCAAATATTGGGAAACGGGTCTGGGTGAAATGTATCGTAGTTTCTCGAAAGCCGCCTTTACCAAGGCCCTTCAGGGACTTATCCCAGATATTCAGGAAAGCGATTTAGTAGAGGGTGGTGCTGGTGTTCGGGCTCAAGCCTGTGATCGCAGCGGAGGCTTATTGGATGATTTCTCGATCGTGGAAGATGAAAAGGTTATCAATATTTTGAATGCTCCGAGTCCTGCCGCGACATCTTCGTTATCCATCGGAAAGACTGTGGCGGAAATGGCTTTGGCGCGATTCGAATAGAAATCCCCCAGCCTGAAGGCAAATAAAGATAACCCTAGGCTTTAACCTAGGGTTCCAACCGCAAGGTTGGAAAATGTAAAACACTCCTATGAAATTATTACTCAAATACCTCAAACAATACCGCTGGCGCGTCATCGCAGCACTCGGTTTAGCCGCGACGAATCAGATTTTCTCCTTGATGGATCCCTACATCTTTCGGAAAATCATCGATGATGTCGCTGCCGTTTACCGTGCCGAGACACATACCATGTCGCAATTCATCGATGCAATTTGGCCTTTAGCCTTAGCATCCGTGGGGGTCGCATTCGTGAGTCGGGTAGCCAAAAACTTCCAAGACTACATGATTAATACGGTGACTCAAAAAGTGGGGGCCAACCTATATTCGGATGGCATTCGCCATTCCTTGGAATTGCCTTATGAGACCTTCGAGGATCAACGTTCGGGAGAGACTTTGGGGAAACTTCAAAAAGTTCGGACCGATGTAGAGAAGTTGATTACCCTCGGGATCAACATTCTTTTCCAGTCCGTCATTGCCTTAGTATTTATCTCCGTCTATGCCTTTTCGGTGCATTGGATGGTCATGCCTCTGTTCTTAATCACGGGTCCTTTGATTGCTTGGGTTTCGTCCGTATTGAGTAAAAAGATTAAGGTCATTCAGATTGAGATTGTGAAAGAGTCGACCGGCTTAGCGGGGTCGACCACCGAATCACTTCGTAACATCGAATTGGTGAAATCCTTGGGTTTAGCCGAGCAGGAGATTGCTCACTTGAATGCAACGACCGAGAAAATCTTAAAATTAGAATTAAAGAAAGTGCGTTATGTACGTTCCATGGCCTTTGTTCAAGGAACCTGCGTGAACCTATTGCGCATGTTGATGGTGGTCGTTTTGATCTATTTGATCTACAAAGGCCAAATCACCATCGGTCAATTCTATTCCTTGAACATCTATTCTTTCTTCCTCTTTAATCCCCTACAGGAAATAGGAAATGTGGTCAATACCTTCCGTGAGGCGGAGGTGTCCCTTCAAAACTTCGAACAAATTTTGGCAATTCCAGGCGAGAAGAAACCAGATAATCCCAAGGCGATTTCACACATCGAGAAATTGACCTTTGATCATGTTTCTTTTCAGCATCAGTCGGCGACGCAAGAAGCGCTTTCCGACATATCTTTCCAGGTCAAAGGGGGTGAAACCATCGCATTTGTGGGACCCTCGGGGGCAGGTAAGTCGACCTTGGTGAAACTATTGGTGGGCCTTTACCGACCGAAGAAAGGACAAGTCTTCTACAATGGTGAGTCGGGCGATGCGATCGATTTCGACCAATTGCGCAAGAAAATCGGCTTTGTGACGCAGGATACGCAATTGTTTTCGGGATCGATTCGGGAGAATTTATTGTTCGTCAATCCGAATGCGACCGACGCGCAATGCTTGGAAGTGTTGGAGAAAGCAGCATGTCAGAGTTTGTTGGCGCGGGCCGACAAAGGCTTAGATTCACTCATCGGAGAAGGCGGTGTTAAAGTGTCTGGCGGAGAGAAGCAGCGTTTAAGTATCGCGCGCGCCCTGTTGCGTGATCCAAACTTGCTCGTATTTGATGAGGCAACATCTGCATTGGATTCGTTGACCGAAGAAGAGATATCTGAAACGATTCGTGCGGTATCTCAAGCTTCCGAACACTTGACGATCTTGATTGCTCACCGTTTGTCGACGATCATGCATGCCACTCGCATCTATGTATTGGAGAAGGGGAAGGTGGTCGAATCGGGGAATCACGATAGTTTGTTGGCCGATAAGGGTTTGTATTACGCGATGTGGCGCCAACAAGTAGGGGAAAACAAATAATTTATTTTGTATTTCCTTGATTGACCAATGATTGTTTGGCAAAACATTGGCTTGAACAAATTGGATTATGTATATTTGTTGTTTGTAAAAATTTAGATTATGTCATTGAATAAATTCTCGAGAACATTAACTCAAGAGGTAACTAATCCTGCGGCGAAAGCGATGCTTTACGGCATTGGTTTGACTCCGGAGGATATGGATAAGGCTCAAATCGGTATTGCAAGTACGGGTTATGAGGGGAATCCTTGTAACATGCACCTGAATGGTTTATCGGTCCATGTGAAAAAGGGAATCCAAGAAAATGGCATGGTGGGATTGATTTTCCACACCATTGGTGTATCCGATGGGATGACGAATGGCAACGACGGGATGAGTTATTCCCTTCCTTCGCGTGATATCATTGCTGATTCCATCGAAAATGTAGTGGGAGCTCAGTGGTATGACGGTGTTATTGCGGTGGTGGGATGTGATAAAAACATGCCAGGAGCCATGATGGCGTTGGCGCGTTTGAATCGTCCGGGGATGTTGGTCTATGGCGGAACGATTCGTTCAGGTTCATACAAAGGAGAGAAATTAGATATCGTTTCGGCTTTTGAGGCTTTAGGAAAGAAATACGCGGGAAGTATTTCCGACGAGGATTATGAGGGGGTTATTCGGAATTCAATTCCGGGTCCAGGAGCTTGTGGAGGTATGTATACAGCGAATACGATGGCATCTTCGATGGAAGCTATGGGTTTGGTTTTGCCAAATTCATCATCATATCCGGCGACGCACGAAGGAAAGAAAGAGGAGTGTTTGGCAATCGGTGCCGCGATGAAAGTGTTATTAGAAAAAAATATTTGCCCACGTGATATCATGACGCGTCATGCATTCGAAAATGCGATGACGGTGGTGATGGCCTTGGGAGGAAGTACGAATGCGGTTCTACATTATTTAGCCATTGCGCACTCGGCGGGTGTATCATTTACCCTGAAGGATATTCAAGCTATTTCAGATCGTACGCCATTGATTGCGGATTTGAAACCATCGGGTAAGTACTACATGGAAGACGTTTTGGCGATCGGAGGAATGCCAGCGATCTTAAAGTATTTATTAAAAGAAGGCTATTTACACGGCGAGTGTTTGACAGTTACGGGTAAGACGATGGCGGAGAATTTGGCGGATGCGCCGGATTTGGATTTTGATGCACAGAAAATCATTTTCCCGATCTCGAAGCCCTTGAAAGCGACGGGTCACTTACAAGTTTTGTATGGTAATTTAGCGACAGAAGGAGCTATTGCTAAGATTACGGGTAAAGAAGGTGAGCGTTTTGAAGGAGTGGCCAAAGTTTGTGAGCGGGAGGAAGAAGTGATGGAGTTCTTGTCAAAAGGAGAGATTAAAGCAGGCCATGTCGTTGTTATTCGCAACGAAGGTCCCAAAGGTGGCCCTGGGATGCCGGAGATGTTGAAGCCAACGTCCGCTTTGATGGGCGCGGGATTAGGTAATTCGGTAGCTATGATTACGGATGGACGTTTTTCAGGTGGAACACACGGTTTTGTGGTGGGCCACGTGACACCGGAGGCGCAAGAAGGTGGAAACATCGGATTGGTGAAGGATGGAGATAAGATTACGATTGATGCGGTGGATAATAAGATTATCTTGCATGTATCGGATGAAGAATTAGCGGAACGCCGTAAGGCTTGGAAGCCTCGCGTTTCTCCGCACACCTCAGGTGTTTTACGTAAATACATTAAAAATGTTGCGTCAGCCAGCCAAGGTTGTGTGACCGACTTATAATAATTGCAAATTCAATTTTTTTCTAAGGCCGGAAGACTTAAATTAGACTTCGCTTTAGATAGGAGACAAAATAGTAAATAAACCATGGGACAGACCCAAACCCAAGCCGCTGAATCTGAACAGCCCGTAAAGACGAAATTCTTAACGGGTGCCCAAGCGATTATGCAATCCTTGGTGGAGCAAGGGGTGACGACTATTTTTGGATATCCGGGTGGTGCCATCATGCCTACCTATGATGCGCTTTTCGATTATCAAGATCGTTTGAAGCATATTCTTGTTCGTCATGAGCAGGGAGCTGGCCATGCCGCGCAGGGATATGCGCGCATGCTCAACAAAGCTGGGGTTTGTATGGTGACTTCAGGACCTGGGGCGACCAACTTGATCACACCGATCGCCGATGCGATGTTGGACTCAACACCTTTGGTATGCATCGTCGGTCAAGTAAAAGGAAATTTATTAGGAACAGATGCCTTTCAAGAATGTGATTTGATCGGAATCTCCATGCCGGTAACCAAATGGAATTACCAGGTGATGGATGCCAATGAAATTCCCGAAATCATTGCAAAAGCATTTTACATTGCCGAGACGGGAAGACCCGGTCCGGTATTGATCGATATTACGCGTACGGCACAGTCGGACACGATGACAATCCCATTTGAATACAAACCTTGTACATCGATTATCTCGTACAAGCCACGGATTGAGCCGAAGGCTGATCATGTAGCAGCAGCGGCTAAATTGATCAATGAGGCGAAGAAACCCTACATTTTGGCGGGCCATGGAATTTTAATTTCCGGCGCGGAGAAAGAATTAAATGAGTTGGTCGACAAAGCCGGTATTCCAGTAGCAACGACCTTATTGGGTATGTCATCCATGGATGCCGATCACCCGATGTATGTGGGTTGGCCGGGAATGCATGGTAATTATGGAGCCAACGTCCTGACAAATTCATGTGATGTATTGATCGCCATCGGAATGCGTTTCGATGATCGGATCACGGGCGATTTATCTACCTACGCGAAACAAGCCAAAGTCGTTCACATTGAAATCGATCCGGCTGAGGTAGATAAAAACGTAAAAGCGGATGCTCCAGTCGTGGGGGATGCGAAGGCGGCCTTGAAGGCTTTATTGCCTTTGATTAAGCCAGCGAAACACGATGAGTGGCGCGCGGAATTTGATAAATTTGATAAAGAAGAATACGAGAAAATCACCTTGAAAGATGTTTTCCATGATGGGAATCAGATTAAAATGGGGGAGGCTATCGCGATGATGTCCGACAAGACAAAAGGCGAGGCAGTGGTGGTAACCGATGTGGGTCAGCACCAGATGGTGACCAATCGTTACTATCGATTTAAGAAAAAGAATTCAATCGTTACCTCAGGAGGTGCGGGTACGATGGGCTTTGCGCTTCCGGCCGCATTTGGTGCGAAAGTAGCTGTTCCTGAGCGAGAGGTCGTAGCGGTGATTGGTGATGGAGGTTTCCAAATGACTTTGCAGGAATTAGGAACGATTGCCCAAAGCAAGTTGCCTGTCAAGATTATCATTTTGAACAATAACTTCTTAGGAATGGTTCGCCAGTGGCAAGAGCTTTTCCATGAGCGTCGCTATTCATTTGTAGAATTAGAAAACCCCGATTTTATTACGATTGCGAAAGGCTTTGGAATTCCAGGCCATACGGTGACTGATCGCAGTTTATTAAGTGAGTCCTTGGATACTTTATTGAATTCTGAGACTCCCTACTTATTGGAAATTGTTTGTGAAAAAGAAGGGAATGTATTCCCAATGGTGCCCGCGGGCAGTACAGTAACCAATGTAAGGCTCGAGTAAAACTATGTTGACAAATTATACCCTTTCCGTATTTACCACCAACACGGTCGGTTTATTAAATCGAATCACGATCATCTTCACGCGTCGTCGCTTGAACATTGAGAGTTTAACGGTTTCTGAAACAGAGCGTCGTGGCGTTTCGCGCTTTACGATTGTCATTCGCAGTGAGAACCGCGATGTGGTTGAAAAGCTTGTACGCCAAATCCGTAAGGTTACGGATGTATTAGCGGTTTATGGTTATTTAGATGATGAGATTATCTTCAACGAGGTAGCCTTGTTTAAGTTGGCAACACCCTTAGGCGGCGAGCCGATCGATGTGAAGACGATCAATTTGGATTGGAATGCCAAGGTGGTTCATTGGGGATTGGAATATGTGGTGGTGGAGAAGAACGGAACCGAGGATGAATTAACAGAATTTTATACCTACTTGAAGAAGTGGGAAATTTTAGAGTACATCAAATCAGGACGTATTGCCGTAGGTAAGACGGAAAAAGGTTTGGTTGAATTTCTTCCCGAAGGTAATTGGGAAATCGTATAATCGTTAAGCAAATAAATTAATTAAACAACAACAAAACATGGCACAGATTAATTTCGGAGGAGTTGTAGAAGAGGTAGTAACAAGAGAAGAGTTCCCATTAGAGAAAGCTAGACAAGTATTAGCTGATCAAACTATCGCGGTAATCGGTTACGGCGTGCAAGGTCCAGGACAAGCATTGAACATGAAAGACAATGGTCTGAATGTGATTGTGGGTCAACGTAAAGGTAAAACGTATGATAAAGCCGTTGCAGACGGTTGGGTTCCAGGTGTTACTTTATTCGAAATCGAAGAGGCTTTAGAAAAAGGTACAATCATTTGTTATTTATTGTCTGATGCAGCTCAAATTGAATTGTGGCCAACAGTAAAGAAATATTTGACGCCAGGTAAATCCTTGTATTTCTCACACGGATTTGGAATCACTTACAAAGAGAAAACAGGTATCGTTCCACCAGCAGATGTAGACGTATTCTTAGCCGCTCCAAAAGGTTCAGGTACTTCATTACGTCGTTTGTTCGTAGCAGGAAAAGGTTTGAATTCATCTTTTGCGGTTTACCAAGATGCAACGGGAAAAGCGCGTGAGAAATGTATCGCGATGGCGATCGGTGTAGGTTCGGGATATTTATTTGAAACCGATTTCTACAAGGAAGTAACGTCTGACTTAACAGGTGAGCGTGGAACTTTGATGGGTGCGATCCAAGGTATTTTTGCTGCTCAATACGAAGTATTGCGCGAGAATGGTCACTCACCATCAGAGGCATTCAATGAGACGGTTGAGGAATTGACTCAATCATTGATGCCATTGGTAGCTGAGAATGGAATGGATTGGATGTATGCCAACTGCTCTACGACGGCACAACGTGGTGCTTTGGATTGGTGGAAGCCTTTCCGTGATGCATCGAAGCCGGTTTTCGAGAAATTATATAACTCAGTGAAGACACAAGCGGAGGCGGAGCGTTCAATCACTTTGAATTCACAACCGGATTATCGTGTAAAATTGGATGCTGAATTGAAGGAGATTGCAGATATGGAAATGTGGAGAGCAGGTGCTGCCGTACGTAGCTTGCGTCCAGAGAATAACTAATTCAATTTAGTGTATTATTGAAGTCGCCCGGGATAGTCCTGGGCGACTTTTTTATTGTTCGGCCATGCCTTTTTTGTACATTTGCAGGGCATGGAATTCAACAAATTAAAAGACGTTCCAAGCCTTCATCAAATCAAACAAGCAGCACAGCAAATCGAGGACCTCGTCTTGAAGTCCCCGCTGGAGTATGCACCCCGATTATCTGAAAGCTTTGGCGCGAACATATATTTAAAGCGGGAAGATCTCCAAGGAGTTCGTTCCTATAAAATCCGTGGGGCTTATCATAAAATCATGAATATTCCCGAGGATTTGCGTGCTCAGGGTGTGGTTGCCGCCTCTGCGGGAAACCATGCGCAAGGCGTAGCGCTTTCTTGCGCCAAATTAGATATCCAGGCCTACATCTTTATGCCGAAAACGACTCCCCTTCAAAAAGTGGAGGCCGTTCGTTTCCACGGCAAAGAGAAAGTTCGCATCAAACTTGTGGGCAATACCTTCGACGAGGCATATAAGGCTGCTCAGGTCTTTTGCCAAGAAACAAAGGCAATCTTTATTCCGCCCTTTGATGATTATGATATTATTGCTGGACAAGCGACCGTCACTTTAGAGATTCTGGATCAATTAGCTCTTCCAGCAGATTACCTATTCTTGGCCATTGGTGGCGGCGGTTTAGCTGCTGGCGCGTCATTGGTTTTAAAGGAATTGTCCCCCACTACAAAATTGATTGGAGTTGAACCTGAATTGGCACCATCGATGTCGGCAAGTTTAGCTGCCCATGAAGTGATTACTTTGTCTGAAATTGATTCTTTTGTTGACGGGGCCTCCGTTAAACGAGTCGGTTCGAAGAATTTCGCTATTTGTGAAGCTGAGCTGAACCGGATGGTTTTAGTCAACAAGAAAGTGCTATGTCAAACCATGTTAGATCTCTACGAATTCTATGGCATGATTGTGGAACCCGCGGGTGCCTTGTCCGTGGCTGCCTTAGAACAAATGCGCACGGAAATCAAGGGAAAGACGGTCGTTTGTATTATATCGGGTGGTAATTTTGATACCAAGCGATTTCCAGAAATAAAGTTGATCGCACAGAATTAGGGTCAAAAATTTGATTTTCAACGAGGACACCCTAGCTTTGTTGCTTTAACTGGCAGGCATGATAAAAATCTGGAAATCCATTCTCTACGTCTTGTATTTGACATTTTTTATTGTCATTGCCTTGGAGATTATTTTACAGATTTACAATCCAATTCCCTTTCGGATTAAGGGGGATAAAATCAGTTTACCGATCAATCAATCGTATAGCTTCGTCAATCAATATCCTTGCTTCGATTCGCTCATTATACACAAGAAGAATTCTTTAGGATTTCGGGGGGAGGAAATGCCTAAAGAGGCCGGTTACACTAAAATTATTACGGTTGGGGGAAGCACAACGGAATGTTTCTTTATTTCGGATGATAAAGCATGGCCGCAAGTAATGCAAACGGAACTGCGTAAAGATCGTCCCAAGACTTGGGTCAATAATGCGGGTTTGAATGGGCATTCCAGTTTTGGGCACCTTTTGCTCTTGAAGGATGTCGTGCTGAAACAGAAGCCGGATTATGTGTATTTTTTGGTGGGGGTGAATGATATGGACCGACAAGATTTAAACCAATTTGATAACCGCATGGTCTTAGGGAAATCGGTTCAAATGGAACAAAATGGTTGGTTGAAGAATGCTTTTCTGACCCTAACCAATCACTCGGAAGTAGCCAATTTGGTGTACAATCTCTCGAAGGCGATGAAGGCGCGCAATCAGGCTATTTTTGTCGATAAAATTGTTGCCCTAAACCCCAAAGATACGCTTGGAATTTCGACTGAAAAGCAGAACGAAATTCTAGCTAAACAACAATCGCTTTTACCTGCTTACCGGGATCGTTTAATGAAATTGATTCAAGCTTGTCGGGCCCAAGGGGTCAAGCCTGTCATGATTACGCAACCCTTATTGATGGGTAAAGGAATTGATCCGGTCACAGGAACGGATTTAGCGAAAGTAAAAGTTTCGGACGGGGTCAATGGTGCCTTGTATTGGGCGAAGTTGGAGTTGTACAATGATGTGATGCGCCAACTTTGTCAAGATGAGAAAGTTGAATTGATTGATTTGGCTGCCTTACTGCCGAAGACTTCCGAATATTTTTACGATCCGATGCATTTTACGAATGCAGGTTCCATACGAGTGGGCCAAATTTTGGCGGAATCAAGTCGCCGTTTCCTAAAATAATGAAGCGTTAAGTAATATTTTAACTATTTTTGTTTTTTCGATTTTATTAAACGCTTGACGATTTGAAGATTTTAGGGATTTCCGCGTATTATCATGATTCTGCCGCTGCCTACATCGAAGATGGTGTTATTATTGCCGCGGCTCAAGAAGAACGTTTCACTCGGAAAAAGCATGATCCCGGTTTTCCTAGTCATTCCGTTCAATATTGTTTGTCGGAAGCAGGTGTCCAGTTAAGTGATTTAGACGCGATCGTATTTTATGATAAGCCTCTGTTGAAAATGGAGCGCTTGTTGGAAACCTATTACGCCTTTTCTCCCAAAGGGCTTTTGTCCTTTTTAACAGCCATTCCGGTTTGGTTAAAGGAGAAAATGTTTCTCAAGCGTATGTTGTACGATGAGCTTTTTGCCATCGGAAAATTTGATAAAAAGAAAGTTAAATTATTATTTCCTGAGCATCACCTCTCGCATGCTGCCAGTGCATTTTACCCTTCGCCTTATGAGGACGCGGCAATTTTGACTTTGGATGGGGTAGGTGAATGGGCGACAGCCTCCATTGGTCATGGCCAAGGAAATAAATTGAGTATATTGAAAGAGTTGAAATTCCCGCATTCCTTGGGTTTATTGTATTCAGCTTTTACGTACTTTTTGGGATTCAAAGTGAATTCGGGCGAGTATAAACTCATGGGATTAGCGCCTTACGGCCGACATGCTTCTCCGGAAGTAGAGCATTACAAAAAGCTGATTCGGGAGGTTCTCGTAGATATTAAGTCGGATGGTTCTATCTGGTTAAATCAAGAATATTTCAATTACGCGACAGGACTACGCATGGTCTATGATGCCAAATGGGAACAGCTTTTCGGTTTCCCGACCCGTGAGTCTGAGTCAAATTTGGAGCAAAAACATTGCGATTTGGGCTTGGCTATACAAGAGATAACGGAAGAAATTGTGATTCTGATGGCTCAAGAGGCTAAGCGATTAACGGGTTCAAAAGCCTGTGTATTAGCGGGTGGGGTGGCCTTAAATTGTGTGGCGAATGGGAAGTTGAAGGACGCCGGAATTTTTGAATCCATCTTCATTCAACCGGCCGCAGGGGATGCGGGTGGTGCTTTAGGTGCTGCATTGGCAGCTCATTATATTTACTTTGATCAGGCTCGTATGGTTGATGCAACACGCATGGATGCCATGTCGGGTTCGTATTTAGGGCCTTCGTATTCCGACAAGGAAATTGAGCAAATGGCCAAACAGAATCAAGCGGTGTTTACACATTATGCGGATTTTAATGAGTTGTCGGCCAAGACTGCGGAATTACTCGCTGAAGGGAATGTGATTGGTTGGTTCCAAGGTCGTATGGAGTTTGGGCCTCGGGCCTTAGGAGGGCGAAGCATTCTGGGTGATCCACGAAACCCGGAAATGCAGAAGAAATTGAATTTGAAGATTAAATACCGCGAGGGATTTAGGCCATTTGCGCCGTCCGTTTTAGCGGAGGATGTTTCGGAATATTTCGAATGCGATACGATTTCGCCTTATATGTTATTGGTACATGGGGTGCAACCCGCGCGCCGGAATGCGATGCCTGCGAATTACGAACAGTTGGATATGATGGATAAGTTGTACTTCCTTCGTTCGGATTTGCCATCTATCACGCACATCGATTATTCAGCGCGTATTCAGACGGTACACGCGGAAACGAATCCACGTTATCATCAATTGATATCTGACTTCAAAGCAAAGACGGGTGTTGGCGTGGTGGTCAATACGAGTTTCAATGTGCGCGGCGAGCCGATTGTGTGTACGCCTGCCGATGCATACCGTTGTTTGATGCGGACGGAAATGGATTACCTTGTCGTAGGAAACTACATTTTTGATAAGAAGATGCAGACCCCTTGGGCAGAGTCGGACGACTGGAAAAAAGAATTTGTCTTAGATTAAAATACGAGAATTATGGACTTTTTAAGTGATTTGTGGAATTTCATGAAGGAACGGAAAAAATGGTGGTTGACTCCCGTGATCATCGTTCTTTTGCTCATCGGTTTGTTAATTGTAGTAGCCGGTGGTTCTGCTTTAGCACCCTTTATCTATACCTTGTTTTAATTGATGAAGACGCAAAATACAGCTCAAACCATTTTAGCGATTGTCGTTGGCCTCGTCGCCTTCAGTCTGTTTTTTCATCTGGAATTAATAGCTCAGATTGCTTTTGGGATAGGATTACTAGCTTTGCTTTCAGATGCCTTCGCGCATTGGGTAGCGAAGGGATGGTTGAAATTAGCGGAGATTTTAGGTCGGGTCAATGGGTATATTTTATTGACCATTATTTTCTTTCTTTTTCTGACGCCCATCGCCCTTATGATGCGCCTAATTCAAAAGGCAGATAATTTAAAATTAAAGCGTCAAACGAAGGATTCGATTTACGAAACACGAAATCATACTTATCAGGCAAAGGATTTATCGAATATTTGGTAAATAATTAGATTTATTTAATAAAATTGAATTCTTGTTAAATTCGATACTTTAGATTATTAATCTTTATTTCATTTTAATTTCAGACTCATTTTCCAAATGAGTCTTTTTTTGTATTATTTTTTCGATTAATAGTCTAAATTCTGATTTTGGGGAGTACTCATTTTGTTGTTTGCTAATGGGAATTAATTTAGTTTTGTGTTCGATTTAGCAAACAAAACATATGAGCAACCGCATACAAATTTTTGATACGACATTACGTGACGGGGAACAGGTTCCTGGCTGTCAATTAAACCGCGAGGAGAAAGTTGAAGTAGCTAAGGAGCTCGAAAAGTTAGGGGTCGACATCATCGAAGCGGGTTTTCCAATCTCATCTCCGGGTGATTTTGCGTCGGTTAAGGCTATTGCCGAGGCGGTTAGCGAACCTACAGTTTGTGCATTAACCCGTGCGAAAAAGGAGGATATTGATGCAGCAGTCGAGGCCTTAAAGCCCGCTCGCCGTCCGCGTATTCACACAGGTATTGGGGCATCTGATGTGCACATTAAGCATAAGTTTAATTCGACGCGTGAGGAGATTATTGAGCGCGGTGTTTGGGCGGTTAAATATGCCAAATCATTTGTTGAGGACGTCGAGTTTTTTGCCGAAGATGCTGGTCGGGCCGATCTACCCTTCTTAGCCAAATTAACTTCTGAAGTAATCAAGGCAGGAGCAACGGTGGTTAATCTACCCGATACGACAGGTTATTTGTTGCCGAATCAGATGTATGATCGCATTAGCTATTTATATGAGAATGTGGACAATATTCACCAGGCAACGATTTCGATGCACAACCACAATGACTTGGGTTTAGCAACGGCGAATACCATCGCAGGTATTCAAGCCGGGGCTCGTCAGGTTGAGGTTACGATTAATGGAATCGGTGAACGTGCAGGTAATACCTCATTGGAAGAGATTGCCATGATCTTAAATGTACACAAGGATTTAGGATTCTCTACGGGGATTAATCCGAAATATTTATACCCAACGAGCTGTTTAGTTTCCAATTTAATGGGCATGCCTGTTCAAGCCAATAAAGCGGTTGTTGGGGCTAATGCCTTCGCACACTCCTCTGGAATTCACCAAGATGGTTTCTTAAAGCATGCGCAGAATTATGAGATTATGAATCCAGAAGATGTAGGAGTTCCTTCCTCTGCGATTGTCTTAACCTCACGCTCGGGTCGGGCAGCTCTACGTCACCGTTTGAGTTTATTGGGTTATGATTTTGAAAAACCGGAATTAGATAAAATTTACACGCGCTTCTTGCTGATGGCAGATGCACGTAAAATGATACACGACGAGGATTTGAAGGAATTAGTGGGCTAATTCAATCATCGAATCAAAGCAAAAGAAGACGTTCGCTCATCGTAGGGAACGTCTTCCTTTATTTTTACGCTATGGCTTAGCGAGTTAATCGCTAGAAAATAGCTAGGTTTCTTCGACTGAAAGACCAATAGAACCCCATTTTGATCGGTGTTATATTCCCGAATCCCTTTCTCGTAGGCTGGCATTGCCTTTAATTGAATATTGGGGGTTTCTTTGAGATGGGTTTTCAACAATCCCGAGGGAAATTGATAGGTTCCTGCGTCCTTGAATAAATATTTCTCTCGTTTCCCGTAACCGTAGTTTGTGTTTACGTTGAAATGATAGGCGTTACTTGCGTCGGCCAGTAGTCGATTATGAAGGTTTTCCAACTTAGCTTCCGCATAATAATGCGATAGTCCAATCCATATCATTGCCGGTAATAGTAACCATGAGCGATTCCATTTGAAGGGATATAGGTCGGCTTGAATAAGGCTGAAATAGCTAATGACTAGGTAAACCGTTCCGTAGGTGGAAAAGCGTTCGGAGAATAAAACGATGAGGTCTCCGGATTCACTCGCTCTGCCTAAGGCGACCATCGCGCCGACGGCCATGAGTTGAATGAAAATTAAAGTCGAGAAGAGCAAGGCCGGGTTTTTCGTCTGGTGATAACGCCAAGCAAGCCAGAGGACGTTCGCACTAAATAGAATGCCCATGAGACTAGCCACAGCAAAATTCTTTTTAATAGCTCCACCGGCAAATAAAATCGCCCCTTTGGCAGCTAATAAAATTTTGGTCAATGAATTTCCTGAGCTTGAAATGGTGCTTGGCGCTTGATAGCCTAGGAAATATAAATAGATTACCAGGCCGGCCAACAACCCATAAAGCCACCATTTGGAGTCTTTCAGATAGATTAATAATAAAAATACAAGCGGGAAAAAGGCTAAACCTTCCGTGCTGAAAAGTGGGTAAGCTAAAGAAATCCAGATTCCCCATTTACGCGTTTTCTCATGGCTAATCCAGTAGGCTAACCAGATTAAAAAGACAATCGCTGTGGTATGTTGGAGCACGCCAATCAAAGCAAAATTATCCAAATTGCCATTGGCAGCAAAAAGCAATCCCACCAAGGCGATCAGGTGCCAGTACTTAATTTGTGCCTTTTCAATGTATTGATAGATTGGATAAATGACTGAAATCAAACAGAAATTTGCCAGGATGGTTAATTCTTTGAAATCGAATACTCGGCTAAATTGGGCATAACTGGCCGTCAATATTCTCGCCACGGGAAATCGATGAATCATGCTGTGAAACTCAACAGTTCGATTCCATAATTCAAGCCCATGAAGCTTTGGTAAATCGGTGAAATAAGCCAAAAATAGAATATCATCTCCCCAAGTCGGGAAGTTGATGAGGTAATGCGAAAGATTGTAAAAATGGAGAATTATGAAACTGCTACAAGCAAGTAGGATAATCCATGAACTTAATTTTTTCATGCGCTGACGCTACTTGCTAAGGTGATTTTATTCGCATGAAGTACTTCCAGGATCCCCATGTTGATTTCTTGTTTGGTAATTTGGAAAACGCTGAGGTCTTTGGTCTCCACAAAAAACATCACAGATATATCCAATGAGTAGGGGCCAAAACCTTCAAAAACCACCTTTGCCTCCTTTTTACGGCAACGTTTTTCCTGATTGATCCGTGCCAATATTCCCTCGATTGCCTGTTTAATTTGATCTGGGCTCGTATTTAAATCACATGTCAAGAGGAATTTAGCCCGTCGGAATTCGCGCTCACTCATATTTTCAAGTGACTGCGAGGTTAACAATCGGTTCGGAATCACGACCAAATTCCCATCCGCTCCCCGCAATCGCGTGCTGCGAAATCCGATTTTTTCGATGTCTCCACTGATAGCACCTACCTGTATATTGTCCCCCACGACGAAGGGTAGATCCAAGAAAATTGTAAAAGATGCAAATAAGTTTTCGAGTGTTTCGCGCGCGGCTAAAGCCAAGGCTAAACCTCCAATACCCAAACCCGTAATTAAGGCGACCACATCGACCTCAAAAATTCGCCCCAGAATAACAAATCCAGCTCCTGCAATAATAAAAACCAATGATAGGTCGTTCAGAAAAGGAATGAATTGTTGTTTTGATTTTTGGTCTACCCCCTTCCATTTTTCTTCGGCTACGAAAATTCCCACCTTAACGAGTCGGATGATCAGCCAACTAACATTCAGGATGAGGATGGTTTCAAATGCTTTGGAAATTAAATATCGGATGCCAAAATTCTCGATGGATACCCAATGCCAAGCCTCAGGGATATGAATGTATTGTGTCGCGAAATAGAGGAAAATCCAGAATGTCAGCCATTCAAAGGGATTGCGCATGAGGACAATGCAGTCCTGCAAAGTGATAAATTCTTGCGGGAAGAAGCGCAAGACGAATCTGGAAAACGTATTTGAAATTAAGCGACGTAGAAGAAGACCCAGCAGCAGTATTAAACCGAATAAAACTAAATCGATTGCCGAGTTTTCCAAAAAGTACCAATTGCTTAAGCGCTCCATACGGGATTCTCAAAATATGATTTCAAATATAGCTAATATCTTACTCGATTATGAAAAAAATTACGACCTTTGCAGACTTGAAAGATATTAAAGGGAGGAATTTTAACCGCATGATTTACAATCAATTGACTCATTTGAATAAAAAGGTTTTTACGTTTTTAGGGTTATCCCTCGTTTTTTCGCTCGTATTCATATCTAATTTACACGCACAAACGATTGTCAATTCACCTTTGTCTTACATCGGAATGGGCGAATTGTATTCTCCAGAATCCCCTTCCAATACGATGATGGGGGGCATTGGGGTATCTAACTCGAACGGTATCTATTCCAATCAAATAAACCCAGCCCTGCTTTCACGTAATCATTACACCATGTTCGAGGTTGGTGTAAATACGGAATTAAAAAATATGCAGGATTACCGTCAGCGCCAACAGAGCTTTGGGGGAAATTACCAGTCATTCAATTTAACGGTTCCGGTGATTCCAACCCGTTGGACCATGTCCATTGGTGTTCGGCCCTATTCAACAGTAAATTATGAGACTCGCTCCTATCGACGTTTGAATGTTTTGGGAGTCGATAGTTTATTGTATACCTACAAAGGCCAGGGTGGTGTCAGTAAGTTAACCATTTCCAATGGTGTCCGCATCGGGAAAGATTTTTATTTGGGACTAGAAACCGGTTTCTTGTTTGGTGCAGTTAATCGGAATGTCGGCACGCAAAACCTCTCTGATGGTCAATACTATAAGATTCAATTGGAAAATCATACTTCCTATAGTGACTTTACTTTCAAGGCCGGCGCGGCATACCGGAAGGTATTGAAAAATGATCTCGTTTTGAACCTTGGAGCTACCATGGATTTGAGTACGAAATTGAATGCCACTGGAGTTAAGCGTTTTGTAACCTATGATTTGGGAGGTCTGAATGTGATTAATTCTGATACGCTCAAATCGGCCTTGGCAATTACCCAACAATTACCTGTTTCGACGCGCCTAGGATTTAGTGTCGAGCGCTTAGCGCACTGGATGGTTGGGGTTGATTATGTACGTACCGACTGGTCGAAAGTAGATAATAATTTAGGTAGAAGTGTTGTGCTACCTGTGAGTCAACAAATATCAATTGGGGCGGAATATACGCCTGATTTCGAATCAATCTCGAGTTATTTCAAACGAGTGACCTACCGTATTGGAGTTTCGCAAACGTCTACGCCGTATGACTTTGCCGGAAATGGTTTGTATGCAAAGGATCAAAGTGTTTCGTTTGGTCTTGCACTTCCATTGCGTAATTTCTTGAACTACGTCAATGTGTCTTACCAACTTGGAAAGCGCGGAACTTTGGCAGATAATTTGCTGGAGGAACAATACCAGCGAATCGTGATAGGCCTTACCTTAGGAGATATCTGGTTCCGTAAACTTAAAATCGACTAAATACATGTGGTATTCGGTGAGATTCTTGCTGATGGTAGTGAGTTCTCTGCTCATTTGGTCTTGTCAAGGTGAACAAGCCAAAGACAAACGTGTATATCGTGGGCCAAAATCTGAATTAGTAGGGATTGATATGGTCTACTCCGACTCCGGACGAACTGTCGTCCACATGATCACCGAAAAGCAAATTACATCTCCGACAGAAGACCGAATCTATCCCAAAGAAATGAAACTTTGGTTCTATGATAAATTAGGAAATGTCAGTTCTGAAATCCGAGGGGATTCTGCCCATTTTTTTCGAACAAGTAATTCCTATAAACTGATGGGTCACGTAGTCATTAACAACATCCTCAAGGGGGAGTTAATGAAAACAGATGAATTCACGTGGTTGCCAGATGAAAAGCGGATTTTTACGGATAAGCCTGTATCGATAAAAACGAGGACAGACATCGTCCACGGGGTAGGCTTTGATGCTGCTCAGGATTTCTCCTCCTACTCATTACGCCGGGTAAGTAATTCGGTTTTGACTGTGGACGAATTGCCGACCAACTAACGGCAGTTTTTTAATGCGGCTTTCGCCTCATCAAACGTATAAATTTTCTTGTTTCCCCAGCTGTCTTGCATGAACGTGACAAGCTCGGCGATATCAATTGCCTCTAATTTAGGATTGGCTGGCATGTACCCAGCGTAAGCTTTCCCGTTTACCTTAATTTCTCCACGCTGACCTTGTTTGATGAGGCAAACCATTTGTTGTGTGGTCACTCTTTTCCAAAGGTCTGTTTTGGCTAGCGCAGGATAAAGATCTCGTAAACCTTGACCATTACTTTGGTGGCAGTTGGCACAGTTTTGCTCATATAGAGTTCTACCTTCCACAACGTATTGTTGGTATAAAATCTCCTCTTTGCTTTGGCACGAGGCAAGCATAACAAATAAGCTGAAAATCAAGATATATTTCATGGTTTTTCGTTTAACAGAATCTCAAGATCTTCGATCAAGTGATTCACCTCATCCTCTTTCGTTCCATCATAGATCCCTCGAACATGACGTTGCTTGTCGACTAATATAAAAGCACCGCTGTGAACGAAACCGCCCGCCTCGTTTTTATCTTCTTGGGCGGTAACCATGTAGGATTTCTCACCTAATTGGTAAATTTTCGCTTTATCTCCGGTCAACATATTCCATTTGGGGGCCTTGACTTGTAGGCGCTCCGCATAGCTATGTAAAACGGAAGGGGTATCGAATGTCGGATCGATGCTATGAGAAACGATTCTAACCTCGCCATTGTTTAGATATCGCTCATAAATTCGCAACAATTGGGTTTTCATCTTGGGGCAGATGGTCGGGCAAGAGGTAAAGAAAAAGTCGGCAACATAGACTTTCCCCTCCAAATCCTTTTCGCTTACCCAGACAGAATCTTGATTCAAGAAACGAAAAGCCGGAATCTGGTGGTAAACCGTATCCACCTTCCCATTGACCATTTTTGTTTCTTTAGGCCCTAAAAAAGGCAAAGACTTTTTCTCTTGACAGGCTATCATTAGCAGCCCTAGAAATAAAATGCTACTGAGGTAAGTAAGCTTTGGCTGCATGTAAACTGGAGTCGGTTAATTTTTGTAAATCTTGTAAATCCTTGTATTGTTTTCCTAAATATTCAATTTTAGATTTAACATCCATGTTGGATAAACTATCCACCGAAAATTGGTGCATCCAGTCCATCATGGCTTGATCGGATTTGGCCAGCGCGCGCTTTAGTTTGTTTACATGAACGGTATCTTTTCCCTTCGACAAACTATCTAATTGACTTTGCATGGAAATTAATTCCTCTGTCTTGGGCATCAGGTTGTCATGCAATTCCAAAACTTTGGTTTGCAATTCCTCACTCAATTTTTCCTCTGCTTGCGAGCAGCTCCAGAGACCCGTTATCAACAAACTACAAATCAAGAATTTATACAGCATGGTTGGATTGGATTAATTTTCGAACATTATCTTTTAAATCAAGGTAGCCTTGTTGGCCCCCAATCATCTTGGCAATTTCATCAACGCGTTCTTCCCCTTCGAGTTTACGTAAACTGGAAACGGTTTTTTCCCCCGCGTGGTCTTTGTACACATACCAATGAGAATTTCCGGCCGCTGCGATTTGAGGGAGGTGGGTGATGGCAATCAACTGATGTCCTTGACTCATTTGGGTCAACATCTGACCAATTTTAATCGCAATTTCGCCTGACACACCCGTATCAATTTCGTCTAAAATTAAGGTGGGCAATGCACGCTTTTGCGCTAATAAATGCTTGATGGAAAGCATAAGCCGGCTTAATTCACCTCCTGAGGCGACTTGCTTGAAGGGTTTGGGGCTCATGCCTTTATTGGCTGAGAATAGCAATTGAATTTTATCAATTCCTGAATTTCGCATTTCACGTTCCTCGATTTCCCAAGCTAGGGTCGCGTTCGGGATTCCCAAAGCCGAAAGCGATTCGATTAACTGCTCCAGGATGGGTTCTAAAACGAATTGCCTCGAATCGCTTAGGGATTTAGCGGCTCTCAAAGCTGTCTTCTCGGATTCGATTAATGCTGATTGGGCATCGCTTAAGGCCTGGTCCAGATTGGTGTATTGGGCAATCTGGTCATCTAAATCATTCCTTATTTCAATGAGCGAGGCGATATCTTTTACTTGATATTTTTGCAAAAGGCGATTTAACAAATCCAAACGTTGTTGTTGGATCAGTAAGCTAGCAGGATCTGTTTGAAAGTCTTCTGCTTCGCCTTCTACCTCACTTGCTAAATCTTTTAATTCTATCCAAATACTCTCTAGTCGGGACTTCCATGCCTCATATTCCGGGCCCCATTTACTTAAGGCCTGGGCTTGTTGGAGTGCCAAGCGCATTTGTTGGATGGAAGAAAACTCATCTATGCTCAAAAGATTTGCGAGCGTAGCTAACTTTTCGTGAATTTGCTCTGCGTTTTCACCTTTCTCAACCGCAATTTCTAGGCTCTCATATTCTTCTTCACGCAATTGCGCGGCTTCTAGCTCTTGGAATTGAAATTGTTTGAAGTCGAGACCTTGTTGGCCTTCCGCCGACTGCTTTTTGATGTTATCCAAACGTTCCTGGGCGTTCAGGTAATCCTGAAAAGCCTGTTGATAGGCACTTTTAAGATTTTGGTTTTGGGCGAAACTATCGACAAATTCCAAACTGAATTCGGGATGAGCCATCCACCAGGTGTCTTGTTGGGAATGAATATCAATCAATTCTTGACCAATTTTTCGAAGGGAATCCAAATTCACGGGGCTATCATTGACGAAGCTACGAGATTTCCCTTGGGCGTTGATTTCCCGTCGGATCAAACAAGGTTCTTCGAAATCCAAAGCCTCTTCTTCGAACAAGCGCGCGATGTGGGGATAATTGGTAAGGGAGAAGGTTCCCTCGATGATGCATTTTTTATTAGGATCGTAAAGCGATTTGCTGTCGGCCCTTGCGCCCATCAACAAAGCGATGGCTCCTAATAGAATGGATTTTCCGGCTCCAGTTTCACCGGTAATGACGCTCAAGCCATCAGAAAGGCTCAAATTGACAGAGTCAATGAGGGCATAATTCTGTATGTGTAGTTGTTTGAGCATGCGTGTGAATTGGAATTCGAATTTACATAAAAATTTCTGTTCGAATTTTTATTTCATCGGATTAAAGGTTTTTGATGAATTTTATCAATAATTTGTACCTTTGGAAAAATTTTACGCCTACGTTTATTTAACCCCTACGAAATGAGTGTTTTAGTTAACAAGAATTCGAAAATTATAGTACAAGGTTTTACAGGAACTGAAGGTACCTTTCACGCAGAGCAAATGATTGCTTATGGTACCCAAGTGGTAGGAGGGGTGACCCCAGGAAAAGGAGGAGGAACTCACTTAGATCGCCCTATATTTAATACCGTGGCAGACGCTGTTGCGAAGACAGGTGCGGATACATCGATTATTTTTGTTCCGCCAGCATTTGCTGCGGATGCGATTATGGAAGCTGCGGATGCAGGTATCAAAGTGATTATTTGTATTACAGAAGGTATTCCGACAAAAGACATGATTGTTGCCAAGGAGTACATTCAAAATTATGACTGCCGTTTAATTGGGCCAAACTGCCCAGGTGTCATGACCGCGGATGAGTGTAAAGTAGGTATCATGCCAGGCTTTATCTTCCAAAAGGGTCGTGTTGGTATCGTATCTAAATCAGGTACCTTGACTTATGAGGCTGTTGATCAATTAACGAAAGCAGGTCTTGGTCAAACAACGGCAATCGGTATCGGTGGTGATCCAATCATTGGAACGACTACGAAAGAAGCCGTTGAGTTATTAATGAACGATCCGGAAACGGAAGGTATTGTCATGATTGGCGAGATTGGTGGAGGCATGGAAGCGGAAGCGGCTCGTTGGATCAAAGCAGACGGAAACCGTAAGCCAGTGGTTGGTTTTATCGCAGGCCAAACTGCACCGAAAGGTCGTCGCATGGGTCATGCGGGAGCCATCATCGGTGGAGCAGATGATACGGCAGAGGCAAAAATGAAGATCATGCAAGAGTGTGGTATTCACGTCGTATACTCTCCAGCGGATATCGGTGAAACGATGATTAAAGCGTTAGCTGGAAAATAATAGCAAGGATGATTCCTTTTATTCCAAAATCTGCTAATCAGGTCCTTAACAGGAAGGTTAGCAGATTTTTTTTATTCTTTTTTTTATTGCTCTCATCCGAGGCGTCTGCTACAAAATGGCAGGAGGTTCAGCCGTTGGATAAATCTTGGTTGGTCTATCAGGCCAGCATGAAGTCTTTCTTGCCTTACATTTCTTCCAAGCACTACAATTACCGGTCAAAATCGTTGGCGATTCCTTTGGCCGAGTATCCCAATACTTATTTGCGTTTAGAACTGGATGAGGACTATGTGTTGTTTGTACAAGGGGCCTTTCATAGCCATTTGAAAAAGGATGAGATTTATTCATGGTCCTTGGATAGTTTAAAGGAGCGCTATCCGGTTGCTGGTCCTTTGTATTTTAGTTTTTATCGTGTTAAAATGGCTGGCCTTCCGCAAGGGGTTCGGATTGAGCGAAAGGTAGAGGAGAATAACTCAGCCTTTTCTGACATGTTTAATTTGCGGCAACGTAATGCGTACCTATTTAGTCAATTTTTCGGGTCTTCCTTTTTGTTGATTTTGTTTTTCATGGGCGTATTGTATGCGGCTTTTCCGCGTTATTTTGCCGCCTATTTTCGATTTACGGATTGGATACATTGGGAGATCAAGGAAGAAGTTTTGTTGAAAAATGCCTTTGCGTTCCCCAATTTATTGGTCATCTTTTTATTGAGTCTTATCACGGCATGTTTTTCATTTTACAATGGACTACTCAATCAATCGCAAGATTCCTTTTTTGAATCTCAAGAAAACTTGCAGAGTTTCTTGCCGGCGATTGGATTCGTGCTTTCCAAGACATTGCTTGGTTTCGCTCTATTTGTGAGTAGGTATTTTGTGTATAAGTTGTTTACCAACTTGTTCCGACTTCCTCACATCGCGGATGCACATTATTTTAAATCGATCCAGGCCAATCTTCAGTTTTTTATCGTCTTGTTTAGTTTGCTGAGTTTATTTTCCGTTTACATGGGACCCATGTATGCGGTTAATTTAAATTACATATCTTATGTGATTACAGGTTATTTCTTTGTTCGCGCACTGTACTTTTTTCAGGTTTTTCGGCGAACCTATCAAGTCAATCAATTATCGCTATTGGCTTACTTGATTTTAATGGAGGGCCAGGTCATGGTTTTTGGATTGCGGGAATTGATTTTTCCGGAATACATGTAGTAGCAGATAATTTTTTGATTTTTTTTGTCGTATATTTGCAGGCATTTTCAGTTTTAGGCTAACCTGAGACGGATTAAATTGAAATTATTATTATGAGTGTAGTTGCTAATGTCGCTCAACCGGATGCAAGCCGTTTGAAAAAAGTAAAAAGTATTCTTGTTACCCAAGCTGCTCCAGCCGATGCAGCAAAGTCGCCTTATTCAGAGATAGAACGCAAATATAACGTTAAGGTCGACTTTCGTTCGTTTATTGATGTAAAAGGGATCTCATTCAAGGATTTTAGAAAACAAAAAATCAATATTCTAGAGCATACAGCGATTATTTTCACAAGTCGGAATGCGATTGATCACTTCTTTCGTATTTGCAAAGAAGCGAAAATAGAAGTTCCTGCAGATATGAAATACTTCTGTATTACAGAACAAACTGCGAATTACTTACATAAATACATCGTCATTCGTAAGCGTAAAATTTTTACGGGTACCAAAACTGCGTTGGATTTATTGGAAGTCATTAAAAAGCATAAAACCGAGCGTTTCTTGTTTCCGTGTTCCAACAAGCGTCAAAAAGACTTGCCAGACTACATGGGAACCAATGATTTTCAATTAACGGAGGCTGTGATGTATGAGACGGTTTCAGCGGATTTATCGGATTTGGAAAATGTATTTTATGATGTGATTGCTTTTTTTAGCCCATCGGGGATTACATCCTTGTTTGAAAACTTCCCAGATTTCAAACAAAATAATACACGTTTAGCCGCATTTGGTCCTACGACAGCGCAGGCAGTACATGATGCGGGTTTAATTTTGGATATTCAGGCGCCAATGCCCAATGCACCATCGATGACTGGGGCCTTGGAGCATTACATTAAGCAGGCCAACGCAAAATAAATTAAAAGCTCCCTTGGGAGCTTTTTTTATGGGACTAGGATTTAGCTATCGTTATTTTGTTTATTTTAGTCCATATTTTGGCCGACCACAAAAGATGCAAGGATTGAAAAACCTTTTAGATAGAATTACGTGCCTACTACTGTTCTTTTTCAGTCTAAGCTTGCACGCTCAGCAAACGCCTGGTCTGAGTTTATATCATTTGAATCCACTATATTTTAACGCAGCGGCTACGGGAGCAGGGCGAGATGCCTATGTGCAAACGCATTATCGGAATCAATGGACCTCCTACGAGTCGACACAAGACGGCAGCGGAAATTTGGGTACCACGGTAGTTGGCCTTTCCATCCCATTGAATTTTCAAGGATTAGGGATGGGTTTGGTTTTCATGAATGATAAAACGCCGTCTGTTGTAGGCCAACAAGTTGTTCGGCTCCAATTGGCTTATCATCGACCTTTAGCGTCGGGTGCGGTGCTTTCCATCGGGATGGGATTTGGAATGCAAAATAAATCCTTTGATGGCCGGATATTTCGTGTGCGGGATGTAAACGATCCCCTCGCTATGGAATTGTCGGGAAAGCAAGTATCACAATCCTTGCCTGATTTCAACGCAGGTCTATTGTATACCACGGATTTATGGGAACTGGGTTTGGGAGTTGGGCATTTAACTCAACCAAGTTATAATTTTGGAAATACTAACCTACAATTGGTCAATGAATTGGCAGCTAATTTTCATGCGAAAGGCTTGATTGGGCTTTCCGACCGATTTGAATTAAGTCCTTTTGCCCAGGCCAATTATTATCAAGGACGTTTGTTGCCTCAGGTAGGGGCAAAGGTGATTTACCAGCAGCAGTTCTGGTTGGGCGGTGGCTACCGTTGGGACGATGCCACGAGTTTAATGCTAGGGATGACCTTGTTGAAAAGTCGATTGGACGTGGCTTACGCGATGGATTTATCTGTGATCAATTCGGCGGTGAAGTCAAATTTATCCCATGAAATTATGTTCAAGTTTTTATTACCCAGTTTTCAGACATCGTCGAGATATGTTCCGGTGAAGACACCTCGCTTTAATTAGCTTGAAGGGAACGGGAAAATCTGACAAAAAAATGGTGATTTGTGAATGAAATATTAGAAATTCCGTTAATTTTGAGGAATTTGATTTAATAGTGTATACTTATTTAGTTTGTATACAATTTTTTAAGATTGATATCGTTTTTAAAAAGGTATAATAATTCGTCAGTATGAATTTTAAATTTATTGGAAAGCCTTTGGCATTTGTTTTGTCGGCCTTTGTAGTAGCTACAATGCTCTATGGTTGTGGAGGTGCTAAGGGAGGATCAAGCAGTTCGAAGAAGACTTTGAGTAGTTCGAAGGGGGCTGCGAGTTCGAAAAAAGGAGGCCTTAAGTTTGGCAAATCGGCAAAAAACGCCCCAGAAATTGAGAATGGCGAAATTGTGGCTGCGGCTCGTAAGGGTTGGAATCAGCCTACTCCATATGGTATGGTGTTGGTGCCAGCAGGTAGCTACATGATGGGTCAGGCAGATGAAGATGCATCCCGTTCGGGTATTAGCTTTAATAAGCGTGTGACTGTGGCGGCTTTCTACATGGATGATACAGAGATTACCAATAATGAGTATCGTCAATTCACTAATTCGTTGTTGAAAGATTCGGTTTCCGTATTAGGAGAGGATAAAATTATGACAGAATTCTATCCGGATACGACGGTATGGAAAAGTGATTTTACGTACCACAACGGTGATCCGATGTTGGAATATTATTTTTCGAGTCCTGCATTTGACCAATATCCGGTCGTTGGGGTTAGTTGGGACGCTGCGCGTTATTTCTGTCTTTGGCGTTCAAAAATGCTGAATGAATATCGTAGAAAGCAGGGTCAATACATTTTGCCTCGTTTTGAGTTACCATCGGAATCTGAGTGGGAGTGGGCTGCACGTGGTGGTCGCGCTTCAGCGAAGTATCCTTGGGGGAACCCGTATGTTGCGAATGCGAAGGGATGTTTGATGGCTAATTTTAAACCACACCGTGGGAATTACGATGCGGATGGATATGCTTACACGGCGCCTGCCAATGCGTTTGATCCCAATGATTTTGGTTTATATAATATGTCGGGTAACGTAGCGGAATGGTGTGTGGATGCCTATGCGGAGAATGCGTCGGCAGTTACTTGGGATTTGAATACGGTTAATATTGACGCAGACGAGCCGCGTAAAGTGGTTCGTGGGGGCTCTTGGAAGGATATTGCGTATTACTTGGAGACGGGTACGCGTGCTTATGAATTACAAAACAAAAAACGTTCTTACATCGGATTTCGTTCGATGATGCGTTATTTGGGACGTCCGGCAACAAAAAAATAGTTCAACAATCAAAGATTCAAATAAAATAAAATGAGCGGATTAGAAAAATCAATCAATGTAGTGGCGAGTTTTGGAGCTGCTGTCGTAATTATTGGTGCATTGTTTAAAATTGTTCACTGGGAAGGTGCCAATGAAATGTTGATGGTCGGTATGTTTACCGAGGCTGCCATCTTTATCTTGTTTGGTGTCTTGTACATTCAAGCGAAACCCGAAAAATCATACGATTGGGAGAAGGTTTATCCAGAATTAGCGGGTGGTGAGCCTGCGGCACCACGTTCTGCAGGAAATGGTTTGGCTAATTTGGCGAACCAACCAGGTTTAGGCGCGGATGTGATTGAAAACTTGACAAAAAGTTTGAAGGGTTTGACGGAAACGGCTAATAGTCTTCAGGAGATTTCGAAAGCGACGGGTGCAGCCAATGAATTTGTGAATTCATTAAATGCTTCCTCACAATCGTTGGGATCATTGAATAAGACGGTATCTGATGCAACAGCATCCTTGGGTAATATTTCGATTTCATCGACGGAGGCTGCGAAATATGCGCAACAATATGCGAAGGCAGGTGATCAATTAGCGGCTTTGAATGCTGTTTACGAGACTGAAATTCAGGAGTCAAGCAAGCATTTGAAGGCTATTAATGGTTATTATGGAAATGTGAATGCAACTGTGGAGCAAATTGCAGCGACATCGAAAGATGCGGAGCAGTTCAAAGCAGAATTAGCTAAGTTGAATGCCAATATTCAGGCATTAAATCAAGTGTATGGCAGCATGTTGACTGCTATGAAAGGATAATTATTGATTTTATTACAGCTTAGATAATATGGCTAGTTTAAAAGAAACACCCCGGCAGAAAATGATCGGGATG
>Ga0228703_1000422_pt1 | contig 31980 bp, 34 predicted proteins | sample McNCre217_Aug_MG_3_FD_178020 | JGI IMG/M metagenome (GOLD analysis project Ga0228703, IMG submission 178020) | Freshwater microbial communities from McNutts Creek, Athens, Georgia, United States - 29-17_Aug_MG | ecosystem: Environmental > Aquatic > Freshwater > Creek | place: USA: Georgia...
GGTGACAACGTGTCGATCACTGTGAAGTTGATCCACCCCATTGCGATGGAAGAAGGCTTGCGCTTCGCTATCCGCGAAGGCGGTAAGACTGTTGGCGCTGGTGTGGTTGCCAAGATCATTGCCTAATTAACAAGTTAAGGCGCTAAATCTAGGGGCGTAGCTTAGTGGTAAAGTTGCGGTTTCCAAAACCGTCGATGGGGGTTCGATTCCCTCCGCCCCTGCCACTAAAGCTTTAAAAAGCAAGTGGTTTACCAAGCCCGCCATGATGGCGGGCTTCGGTGTCTTAAACAACGCATAAAAAACGGTACAGGAAAACCCTCATCCATGTCTGCTGCAAATATTGAAACCGTCGCAACCCCTGCTGACAAGCTGAAACTTGTCTTGGTGGGGTTGTTGGTCGTGGCTGCGGTGGCAGGTTTTTATGTGCTGGCTCCTCAGGGCGCGCTTGCGCAGTGGGGTGTTTTGTTGCTTGGCTTGGCAGCGGCGGTTGTGCTGTTCTTGCTGTCTTTGCCTGGCCGTGAGTTGGTGGCTTTTGGGGGTGATGCTTGGCGCGAAGTGAAAAAGGTCGTGTGGCCTACGCGCAAAGAGTCGACTCAGATGACCCTGTATGTGTTTGCCTTCGTGGTGATCATGGCCTTGTTTTTGTGGTTGACTGACAAGACCCTCGAGTGGGTCTTTTACGACCTGATTCTGGGCTGGAAAAAATAATGACCGATATCATCGATAACACTGCGGCTGAGGCGACTGCGCCTACAAATCCTGACCTGCGTTGGTACGTGGTGCATGCTTATTCCGGCATGGAAAAAGCCGTGGAGCGCAATATTCGCGAAAGCATTGCGCGTGCTGGCATGGACAATAAATTTGGTCGCATCTTGGTGCCGACTGAAGAGGTGGTGGAGATGAAAAACGGTCAGCGTCGTACGGCTGAGCGTAAGTTCTTCCCAGGTTATGTGTTCGTCGAAATGGTGATGGATGACGACACATGGCATTTGGTCAAACACACCAACAAAGTCACTGGCTTTGTGGGGGGCGCCAAGAACCGTCCTGCGCCGATTTCTGAGGCGGAAGTCCAGAAAATCGTGAGCCAAATGCAAGACGGTGTGGACAAGCCACGTCACAAAGTTGAATTCATGGTGGGTGAGTTGGTTCGTGTCAAAGAAGGCCCGTTCACCGACTTCAATGGTTCCATCGAAGAAGTCAATTACGACAAAAGCAAAGTGCGCGTGTCGGTCACGATCTTCGGTCGTGCGACACCGGTTGAGCTGGAGTTCAGCCAAGTCGAAAAGACTTGATCGCCGGTTAAAAGTTTTTGTTTGGTGCTTCCCGACTCGGCGCCAAACCCTAGAAGTGAGTCGTTAACCCCGGGGAGTTCGCAAGAACGTTTGCACCCGCAAGGAGAAAAGCATGGCGAAAAAAATCGTCGGTTTTATCAAACTGCAAGTTCCAGCAGGTAAAGCCAATCCATCGCCACCTATTGGCCCAGCATTGGGTCAACGTGGTTTGAACATCATGGAATTCTGCAAGGCGTTCAACGCCCAGACCCAAGGCGTTGAGCCAGGTCTGCCATTGCCAGTGGTCATCACTGCGTTTGCAGATAAGTCCTTCACTTTCATCATCAAGACGCCTCCAGCGACCACCTTGATCAAGAAGGCCATCAAGCTCGACAAAGGTTCTGCGAAGCCTCACGTCGACAAAGTGGGCAAGATCACACGTGCTCAGTTGGAAGACATCGCCAAAGCCAAAATGGCTGACTTGAATGCTGCCGATTTGGACGCAGCTGTTCGCATCATCGCGGGTTCTGCTCGTTCGATGGGCGTGACTGTGGAGGGCGTGTAAATGTCTAAATTGACTAAGAAACAAAAAGCCCTCGTGGGCAAAGTCGATAGCAACAAGCTGTACCCCTTGGGTGACGCCATCACTTTGGTGAAAGAGTGCGCAACTGCCAAGTTCGATGAATCCATCGATGTGGCTGTGCAACTCGGCATTGACGCCAAGAAGTCTGACCAAGTCGTGCGTGGCGCCGTGGTCTTGCCTAACGGCACTGGTAAAACGGCTCGCGTGGCTGTGTTCGCTCAAGGCGCTAAAGCTGAAGAGGCGAAAGCCGCTGGTGCTGACGTGGTCGGTATGGACGATTTGGCCGCGATGGTCAAAGCCGGTGACATGCCTTTCGACGTGGTGATCGCTGCCCCTGACGCGATGCGCGTTGTGGGTACTTTGGGTCAAATCTTGGGCCCACGCGGTCTGATGCCTAACCCCAAGGTCGGTACTGTGACGCCTGACGTGGCAACCGCTGTGCGCAATGCCAAGGCTGGTCAAGTCCAGTTCCGCGTTGACAAAGCCGGTATCGTGCACGCCACCATCGGTCGTCGTTCATTCGACACCGACAAGCTCCAAGGTAACTTGGCAGCCTTGGTCGAGGCGTTGAACAAGTCGAAGCCAGCTTCTAGCAAGGGTGTTTACCTGCGCAAGGTTGCTGTGTCGTCCACCATGGGCGTCGGCGTTCGCGTAGATACACAAACTCTGAGCGCTTAATTTTTAAGCGTTCAAAAATCTGGGTGATGTGAAAGCATTGCCCTGAGTGGTGGGCTGGTGCAGCGTTTCATACCTTGCACTGGGCCATCCAAGACCGTTGGTGTGTGGCTCATCACACTTAATTGAATGACCAACGCAGATGGCGATCCCGCTAGACGGAATTTTTCCTGACAGTTAGGTCGCTGCAAAAGTGGCGTGTTGAAGGGGCAATACCTGACAACACATTTAAAGGAGTAGACCTTGAGTCTGAATCGCAGTGAGAAAGAAGCGGTCATTTCCGAAGTGACCACACTCGCCGCCCAAGCTCAAACGCTGGTGATTGCGGAATACCGCGGCATCACGGTCGCTGACATGACAAAACTGCGCAACACAGCGCGCAGCACCGGTGTGACTTTGAGCGTGTTGAAAAACACACTCGCACGCCGTGCTGTGGCTGGTAGCCAGTTTGAAGTTGTCGCAGACCAGATGACCGGTCCGCTGATCTATGGCTTCTCTGTGGATGCTGTTGCTGCCGCTAAGGTGGTGGCTGACTTCGCGAAAACCAACGACAAGTTGGTCATTCGCGGTGGCGCATTTGCAGGCAAGGCCCTGGACGTGAACGGCGTTAAGCAATTGGCAAACATTCCTTCGAAAGAAGTGTTGTTGGCTCAGTTGTGTGGCTTGTTGATGTCGCCTATGTCTCGCACCGCAGTGGTGTTGGGCGCTTTGGCGGCCAAAAAAGGCGAAGGCGAAGCTGTTGCCGCGTAAGGCCAGCTTCTCTGTATTAACCAATTGTTAGGAATTAAAAATGGCATTCGATAAAGACGCATTTTTGACCGCGCTGGACAGCATGACGGTCATGGAACTCAACGACCTGGTGAAAGCCATCGAAGAGAAATTTGGTGTGAGCGCTGCTGCAATGGCTGCTCCTGCTGCTGCTGGTGGCGGTGGCGCTGCTGCTGCTGAAGAGAAGACCGAGTTCAACGTCGTTCTGACTGACGCTGGCGCAAACAAAGTGTCCGTGATTAAAGCAGTTCGCGAAATCACCGGTCTGGGCTTGAAAGAAGCCAAAGACATGGTTGACGGCGCTCCCAAGGCTGTGAAAGAAGGCGCTTCTAAGGCTGACGCTGAAGCCGCTAAGAAGAAGCTCGAAGAAGCTGGTGCTAAGGTTGAATTGAAGTAATTCAGTTCCCTCTCAAGGCTGGAGTGCCCTGCAAAGGGTCTCCAGCCTTCTGTGCTTACAGAGCGCACCCATAAGCGGGTTGAAATCAACCTTCTTTTGAGTGTCTTCTGACCCCAACTGCAGAAGATGCCTTGGTTCGGGTTGCGTGCAATGCGCAACCGTCCGCCAACGCTGGTAGAGGCCAGCCGCCAAGCCCGTTGCATGCGAAGTCGACATCGCATGCAGCAACAGTTTTGAAAGATCAAGCCCGGAGATCTCATGGCCTACACATACACCGAACGCAAGCGCATCCGCAAGAGTTTCGGCAGCCGCGACAGCGTGCTGGAAATTCCATATTTGTTGCAAATGCAAAAAGACGCGTACACCGCGTTCTTGCAAGCTGACGTCATTCCTAAAAAGCGTACCAACGAAGGTCTGCAAGCTGCTTTTGAAGCCGCTTTCCCGATCGTGTCGCACAACGGTTTTGTCGAGATGAAATATCTCGAATACAACTTGGCCAAACCCGCCTTTGATGTGCGCGAATGCCAAACCCGTGGTTTGACTTTCTCTTCAGCTGTGCGCGCACGCGTGCAACTCATCATTTACGACCGTGAGTCTTCGACACCACAGTCCAAAGTGGTCAAGGAAGTGAAAGAGCAAGAGGTCTACATGGGCGAAGTGCCTTTGATGACTGACAAAGGTTCTTTCATCATCAACGGTACTGAGCGCGTGATCGTGTCTCAGTTGCACCGTTCACCAGGCGTGTTCTTCGAGCACGACAAAGGAAAGACACACAGCTCTGGCAAATTGTTGTTCAGCGCGCGCATCATCCCTTACCGCGGTTCATGGCTCGACTTCGAATTCGACCCCAAAGACTTGCTGTACTTCCGCGTCGACCGCCGCCGCAAGATGCCAGTGTCTATTCTGTTGAAAGCCATCGGCTTGACACCAGAAACCATCCTCGCGAACTTCTTCGTGAACGACAACTTCCGCTTGATGGACAGCGGCGCACAAATGGAATTTGTGGCCGAGCGTCTGCGCGGTGAAGTGGCTCGCTTTGACATCACAGACAAAGCCGGCAAAGTGATCGTTGCCAAAGACAAGCGCGTGACTGCACGTCACACCCGCGAGTTGGACGAAAGCAAAACCACGCACATCAGCGTGCCAGAAGATTTCTTGATTGGCCGCGTGTTGGCCAAGAACATCATCGACAGCGACACCGGCGAATTGATTGCCCGTGCCAACGATGAGTTGACCGAAGCCTTGCTCAAGAAATTGCGCGAAGCTGGTGTGCAAGAACTGCAATGTATTTACACCAACGAACTCGACCAAGGCGCGTACATTTCGCAAACCTTGCGCACGGACGAAACCGTGGACGAATTCGCTGCACGCGTGGCCATCTATCGCATGATGCGCCCTGGTGAGCCACCAACTGAAGACGCGGTGCAAGCTTTGTTCCAACGTTTGTTCTACAACCCCGACACGTACGATTTGTCGCGCGTGGGTCGTATGAAGTTCAACGCCAAAGTGGGCACTGCCGAATCGACAGGCCCCATGGTGTTGACCAACGACGACATCTTGTCCGTGGTCAAGATCTTGGTGGACTTGCGCAACGGCCGTGGCGAAGTCGATGACATCGACCACTTGGGTAACCGTCGCGTGCGTTGCGTGGGCGAATTGGCCGAAAACCAATACCGCACAGGTTTGGCACGTATCGAAAAAGCCGTGAAAGAGCGTTTGGGCCAAGCCGAGCAAGAGCCGCTCATGCCTCACGACTTGATCAACTCCAAGCCCATCTCTGCTGCGTTGAAAGAATTCTTCGGCGCTTCACAGCTGTCGCAGTTCATGGACCAAACCAACCCCTTGGCCGAGATCACGCACAAGCGTCGCGTCTCTGCTCTGGGCCCAGGCGGTTTGACACGCGAGCGCGCAGGCTTTGAAGTTCGTGACGTGCACGTGACCCACTACGGTCGTGTGTGTCCTATCGAAACACCAGAAGGTCCAAACATTGGTTTGATCAACTCTCTGGCTTTGTACGCCCGCTTGAACGAGTACGGTTTCATCGAAACACCTTACCGCCGCGTGGTGGATGGCAAAGTGACGATGGACATCGACTACTTGTCGGCCATCGAAGAAGGCAAATACGTCATCGCGCAGGCCAACGCCACGCTCGACAAAGACGGCAAGCTGACCGGTGACTTGGTGTCTGCCCGTGAAAAAGGCGAATCCATTTTGTGCGGCGCAGAGCGCATCCAGTACATGGACGTGTCGCCTGCTCAGATCGTCTCGGTGGCGGCCTCTTTGGTGCCGTTCCTCGAGCACGACGACGCGAACCGCGCGTTGATGGGTGCGAACATGTCACGTCAAGCCGTGCCTGTGTTGCGTCCTGAAAAACCCATGGTGGGTACCGGTATCGAGCGCGTTGCTGCGATCGACTCGGGCACCGTGGTGACTGCCACACGTGGTGGTGTGGTGGATTACGTTGACGCGACGCGCGTTGTGGTTCGCGTGAACGACGCCGAAGCACAAGCGGGCGAAGTGGGCGTGGACATCTACAACCTCATCAAGTACCAACGTTCCAACCAAAACACCAACATCCATCAGCGTCCTATCGTCAAGCGTGGCGACAAGATTGCCAAGGGTGACGTGATTGCTGACGGCGCCTCAACAGACCTGGGCGAAATTGCCATCGGTCAAAACATGTTGATCGCCTTCATGCCTTGGAACGGTTACAACTTCGAAGACTCGATCTTGATCAGCGAGCGCGTGGTGGCAGAAGACCGCTACACCTCGATCCACATCGAAGAACTCGTGGTGATGGCGCGCGACACCAAGTTGGGCGCTGAAGAAATCACACGCGACATTCCTAACTTGGCTGAGCAACAACTCAACCGTTTGGACGACTCCGGCATCATCTACGTGGGCGCAGAAGTGCAACCTGGCGACACATTGGTCGGCAAGGTCACACCGAAAGGCGAAACCACACTGACGCCAGAAGAAAAACTGTTGCGCGCGATCTTCGGCGAAAAAGCCAGCGATGTGAAAGACACATCATTGCGCGTGAGCCAAGGTTCGCAAGGTACCGTGATCGACGTGCAAGTCTTCACCCGTGAAGGCATCCAACGCGACAAACGTGCTCAGCAAATTATTGATGACGAACTCAAGCGTTTCCGTCTCGATTTGAACGACCAGCTCCGCATCGTGGAAGCTGACGCGTTTGACCGTATCGAAAAACTCTTGAACGGCAAAACCGCCAACGGCGGCCCCAACAAGTTGGCCAAGGGCAGCAAGATCGACAAGGCCTATTTGGCTTCTGTTGAGAAGTTCCACTGGTTCGACATCCGTCCTGCAGACGAAGAAACCGCAGGCCAGTTGGAGAGCATCAAGAACGCGATGGAACAAACCCGTCACAGCTTTGACTTGGCCTTCGAAGAGAAGCGCAAGAAGTTGACACAAGGCGACGAGTTGCCAGCAGGCGTGTTGAAGATGGTCAAGGTGTACTTGGCTGTGAAGCGTCGCTTGCAGCCTGGTGACAAGATGGCCGGTCGTCACGGTAACAAGGGTGTGGTCTCGAAGATCGTTCCGGTCGAAGACATGCCTTACATGGCCGACGGCACACCGTGTGACATCGTGTTGAACCCCTTGGGCGTTCCTTCACGTATGAACGTGGGTCAGGTGTTGGAAGTTCACTTGGGTTGGGCCGGTAAAGGTATCGGTCAACGCATTGGCAACATGCTCCAAGCAGAAGCCAAAGCCGCCGAAGTGCGCAGCTTTATGGAAGAGTTGTACAACGGTTCGGGTCGCAAAGAAGACCTGAGCAAGCTGAGCGACGCGCAAATCGTCGAAATGGCGGGCAACTTGACCAACGGTGTGCCTTTTGCAACCCCCGTGTTCGACGGCGCTGCAGAAGAAGACATCCGCACCATGTTGAAGTTGGCTTATCCAGATGACATCGCCAAGGCGAAGGGTCTGACAGCCACACGCACACAAGCGAACTTGTTTGATGGTCGTACGGGCGAAGCTTTCGAGCGTCCCACCACCATCGGCTACATGCACTTCTTGAAGTTGCACCACTTGGTCGACGACAAGATGCACGCCCGTTCAACCGGTCCTTACAGCTTGGTCACACAGCAGCCGCTGGGTGGTAAAGCGCAGTTCGGTGGTCAGCGTTTCGGTGAGATGGAGGTGTGGGCTTTGGAAGCTTATGGCGCGTCTTACACATTGCAAGAAATGCTCACCGTCAAGTCCGACGACGTGCAAGGCCGTACCAAGGTGTACGAAAGCATTGTCAAAGGCGAACACGCGATCGAAGCGGGCATGCCCGAATCGTTCAACGTGTTGGTCAAAGAAATTCGTTCGCTCGGTATCGACATCGAACTCGAACGCTCATAAATCAAGGCTCGAAAGGATTTAAAACATGAAATCGTTACTCGACCTGTTCAAACAGTTCACGCCCGATGAGCATTTCGATGCCATCAAAATTGGCATGGCTTCTCCTGAGAAGATCCGTTCATGGTCTTTCGGCGAAGTGAAAAAGCCAGAAACCATCAACTACCGTACCTTCAAGCCTGAGCGCGATGGTCTTTTTTGCGCCAAGATTTTTGGCCCTATCAAAGACTACGAATGCTTGTGCGGCAAATACAAACGCCTCAAGCACCGTGGCGTCATTTGCGAGAAGTGCGGCGTTGAAGTCACACAAACCAAAGTGCGTCGCGAGCGCATGGGTCACATCGACCTGGCCGCACCTTGCGCCCACATCTGGTTCTTGAAGTCCTTGCCTTCACGTCTGGGCTTGGTGCTCGACATGACGCTGCGCGACATCGAACGCGTGTTGTACTTTGAAGCATACGTGGTGACCGACCCCGGCATGACCCCACTCAAGAAGTTCGCCATCATGTCGGAAGACGACTATGACGCGAAAGTCGCTGAGTACGGCGATGAATTCACCGCCAAGATGGGCGCTGAAGGTATCAAGGATTTGCTCGAAGCCATCGACCTCGACATCGAGATCGAAAAGCTGCGCAACGACTTGACCGGTTCTGAACTCAAGATCAAGAAAAACGCCAAGCGTTTGAAATTGCTCGAAGCGTTCAAGAAGTCTGGCATCAAACCTGAGTGGATGGTTCTCTCCGTTCTGCCCGTGTTGCCACCTGATCTGCGCCCCCTGGTACCGCTGGACGGCGGTCGCTTTGCGACTTCCGACTTGAACGACTTGTACCGTCGCGTGATCAACCGCAACAGCCGTCTGCGTCGTTTGCTCGAACTCAAAGCGCCCGAAATCATCGCGCGCAACGAGAAGCGCATGCTGCAAGAGTCCGTCGACTCCTTGCTGGACAACGGTCGTCGCGGCAAGGCCATGACAGGCGCCAACAAGCGTGCCTTGAAGTCCTTGGCTGACATGATCAAAGGTAAGAGCGGTCGTTTCCGTCAAAACTTGTTGGGTAAGCGCGTCGACTATTCCGGTCGTTCTGTGATTACCGTGGGCCCAACTTTGAAGCTGCACCAGTGCGGTTTGCCTAAGTTGATGGCGCTCGAGTTGTTCAAGCCTTTCATCTTCTCGCGTCTCGAAGCCATGGGCATTGCGACCACCATCAAGGCTGCGAAGAAGGAAGTTGAATCCGGCTCTGCCGTGGTGTGGGACATCTTGGAAGAGGTGATCAAAGAGCACCCCGTGATGCTGAACCGTGCGCCTACATTGCACCGTTTGGGCATTCAAGCCTTCGAACCTATCTTGATCGAAGGTAAAGCCATTCAGTTGCACCCGCTCGTTTGTTCAGCGTTCAACGCCGACTTCGACGGTGACCAAATGGCCGTTCACGTGCCTTTGTCTGTGGAAGCACAGATGGAAGCCCGTACCTTGATGCTGGCTTCGAACAACATCTTGTTCCCTGCCAACGGCGAACCCTCTATCGTTCCTTCACAAGACGTTGTGTTGGGTCTGTACTACGCCACCCGCGATCGCATCAACGGCAAAGGCGAAGGCCTGATCTTCTCGAACATCGGTGAAGTGCAACGTGCGTTGGACGCAGGCGTGGTCGAGTTGACAGCCAAAGTCAGCGTGCGTTTGACCGAGTGGAACAAAGACAAAGAGACCGGTGAATTCACACCTTCGACCAGCCTGGTCGACACGACCGTGGGCCGTGCGTTGTTGTCGGAAATCTTGCCCAAGGGCTTGCCATTCTCCAACCTCAACAAGGCGTTGAAGAAGAAAGAAATTTCTAAGCTGATCAACACGGCATTCCGCAAGTGCGGTTTGAAAGAAACCGTGGTGTTCGCCGACAAGTTGTTGCAAAACGGTTTCCGTTTGGCCACACGTGCTGGCATCTCGATTGCCATCGACGACATGTTGGTGCCACCTGAGAAGCAATCCATCATCACGGCCTCAGAAAAAGAAGTCAAAGACATCGAACAGCAATACGTGTCCGGTTTGGTGACTTCTGGCGAGCGCTACAACAAGGTGGTGGACATCTGGGGTAAAGCTGGCGACGCTGTGTCTAAGGTGATGATGGACCAGCTCCGCAAAGAGAAGACCATCGACCGTCACGGCAAAGAAGTCGAGCAAGAATCGTTCAACTCCATCTACATGATGGCCGATTCTGGCGCGCGCGGTTCTGCCGCTCAGATCCGTCAGTTGGCCGGTATGCGTGGTCTGATGGCCAAGCCTGACGGCTCCATCATCGAGACACCTATCACGGCGAACTTCCGTGAAGGCCTGAACGTGTTGCAGTACTTTATTTCCACCCACGGTGCACGTAAAGGTTTGGCTGACACGGCGTTGAAGACAGCGAACTCGGGTTACCTGACCCGTCGTTTGGTGGACGTCACGCAAGACTTGGTCGTGACCGAACACGATTGCGGCACCCTCAATGGCACGCTGATGCGCGCGATTGTCGAAGGCGGTGAAGTGATCGAATCATTGCGCGACCGTATCTTGGGCCGCACTGCGTTGGAAGACGTGTTGCACCCAGAAACCCGTGCCGTGTTGGCGAAAGCCGGCGTGATGCTGGATGAAGACGTGATTGATGAACTCGAAGCCGCTGGCGTCGATGAAGTCAAAGTGCGTACGGCGCTGAATTGCGAAACACGCTTTGGCTTGTGTGCCATGTGTTACGGCCGTGACTTGGGTCGCGGTGGCTTGGTGAACAACGGTGAAGCTGTCGGCGTGATCGCTGCGCAGTCCATCGGTGAGCCGGGTACTCAGTTGACCATGCGTACCTTCCACATCGGTGGTGCCGCCTCGCGTGCTGCCATCGCTTCGAGCGTGGAAGCCAAGTCCAACGGTGTGATCGGCTTCAACGCCACCATGCGTTATGTGACCAACAGCAAAGGCGAGTTGGTGGTGATTTCTCGCTCGGGCGAAATCATCATCCACGACGAACATGGTCGTGAGCGTGAGCGTCACAAAGTGCCTTATGGCGCGATTCTGTCGGTCAAACCCGACCAGTCCCTCAAGGCTGGCGTGATCTTGGCCAACTGGGATCCATTGACCCGTCCGATCATCACGGAATTCGCGGGTAAGGTGCAATTCGAAAACGTCGAAGAAGGCCTGACCGTTGCCAAGCAATTGGACGAAGTCACTGGTTTGTCGACCTTGGTGGTGATTGACCCCAAGCGTCGCGGTTCGACCAAGGTGGTGCGTCCACAGGTCAAGCTGATCGATGCCGCAGGCAAAGAAGTCAAGATTCCAGGCACCGATCACTCGGTGACGATTGGCTTCCAAATCGGCGCGTTGATCCAAGTGCGCGACGGCCAAGATGTGGGCCCAGGCGAAGTCTTGGCACGTATCCCTGTGGAAGGTCAAAAGACCCGCGACATTACCGGCGGTTTGCCACGTGTGGCAGAACTGTTCGAAGCGCGCTCGCCCAAAGACAAGGGCATGTTGGCTGAGATGACCGGTACCGTGTCGTTTGGTAAAGAAACCAAAGGCAAGGTGCGTTTGCAGATCACGGACCCAGAAGGCAAAGTGTGGGACGAACTCATCCCTAAAGAGAAGAACATCTTGGTCCACGAAGGCCAAGTGGTCAACAAAGGTGAGAGCGTCGTGGACGGCCCAGCCGACCCACAAGACATCTTGCGTTTGCTCGGCATGGAAGAGTTGGCGCGCTACATCGTCGACGAAGTGCAAGACGTGTACCGCTTGCAAGGCGTGAAGATCAACGACAAACACATTGAAGTGATCGTGCGTCAAATGCTGCGTCGCGTGGTGGTCGAGAGCGTGGGCGATTCGTCGTACATCGCTGGCGAACAAGTTGAGCGTTCTGAAATGCTCAACACCAACGAAGCATTGCTCGCAGACGGCAAGATTCCTGCCACATTCAGCAACTTGTTGCTGGGCATCACCAAGGCATCGCTGTCGACCGACTCGTTCATCTCTGCGGCTTCTTTCCAAGAAACCACACGTGTGTTGACCGAAGCGGCCATCATGGGCAAGCGCGACGAATTGCGTGGCTTGAAAGAAAACGTCATCGTCGGTCGCCTGATTCCTGCAGGTACCGGCATGGCTTATCACAAAGCCCGCAAGGTCAAAGACGCAATGGACGACGCCGAGCGTCGCGCCATTGCAGAAGCCGAAGCGGCTGAGTTGGCTGGGGAGTCTTCTGGTGAAGACGTCCACGTCGACGAAGGCGCGAGCGAAGCGTAAAGCGCTCTGACAACAAAGGCCCGAAAGGGCCTTTGTTGTTTCATAGAGAAGGTTTCAAATGCAAGTTGCGAGGTGATGGCATGTTGGATGCTTGGTGGTTCTGGGTAATCGTGGCGGTGCTGGTGTTTTGGGCGGTGGGCGCGTACCAGCGTCTGGTCGGCCTGCGCACGCAAGTCAACAAACAATTTGCCGTCCTCGAAGGCTTGATGTTGCGCTACCAAGCGCTGGTGCAAGATGCCACCACGGCCGCGGTGACGGCCCCTTCTGGCTGGCACACCGCCATTGCTCCCGAGTTGGGGGCCAGCCATTGGACACGCTTGCAAGTAGCGGCCAATTTGTCGGCGATGGCCTTGGCGCACATGCAAGAGCATCCCTTGGAGCCTTCGTCTGCGATCGCCCTTGTGGCGACCAGCCGTGATTTGCAAGATGCTTGGGAAGCCTTGACGCACCCCGATGTGTATTACGTTTCTGTGCCACCTGAGCTGACCCAGCGCTGGGCAGAGTTGGGCATTTCCATTCAACCCGATTTAGAGCGGTTCAACCAAGCGGTTCAAAACTACAACGAAGCGATCGAGATGTTTCCTGCGGTGCTGATGGCGCGTATTTTCAAATTCAAAGCCGGGCGTATCCTGGCATGAGTGGCCCGTCCACCTCGACCTCACATCCGTCCTCCGTCGCTTTGTGGCAGCAGCTGCAAGCGGTGGCGCAAGCGTTGGCACACGTACGTCGCGGTGTGTCGGGCACTGCCGCGTTAGATGCCGTTCCCGCCGCCTTGCGCCCAGGTGTGCAAGCCTTGTTGTTTCAAGTGCTGCGTCAACTCGGGCGTGCGCAAGCCTTGCGTGCGCAATTGGCACAACGCGCACCAGCGCCTTTGGCCGATGCCTTGCTGTGCTCAGCGCTTGCGCTGGCATGGGACACGGCGCATGCCCCGTATGAGCCGCACACGCTGGTGAACCAAGCCGTGGAAGCGGCGAAGAAAACGCGCAGCTTGCAAGGACAAGCGAATTTTTTAAATGCCTGTTTACGTCGCTTTCTGCGTGAGCGTGATGCCTTGGTGCACGCCACCGATGCAGACGTGCAAGCGCGGTGGAACCACCCCGTGTGGTGGGTCAAACGCGTGCAATTGGATCATCCCGATCATTGGCAAGACATCTTGCGTGCAAATAACGAGCCCGCACCCATGACCTTGCGTGTCAACGCTCGTCGCATCAGCCGAGATGCTTTGCTGGCGCAATGGTCCGAGCAAGGCTTAGGGGCACAAGCCGTTGGTGCGCACGGATTGGTGCTGGCGCAAGCACGTGCGGTGCGTGAAATTCCTGGCTTTGACGAAGGCCTGTGCTCGGTGCAAGACGCGGCCGCGCAATGCGCGGCACCCTTGTTGTTGAATGGCCTGTCGTCAACGGCCGGGCTGCGTGTTCTGGATGCGTGTGCTGCGCCTGGTGGCAAAACTGCGCATCTGCTCGAGCTGTTGGATGACAGTGCGCACGTCACGGCCTTAGACATTGATCCGCAGCGTTGTGAGCGCATCACGCAAAACTTGGCGCGAGAAGACTTGCATGCCAACGTGGTGGTGGCCGATGCGGCTTTGCCAAACACATGGTGGGATGGGCAGCTGTTTGATGCCATCTTGTTGGACGCGCCGTGCACAGCCTCGGGCATCGTGCGTCGTCACCCCGATGTGCGTTGGCTGCGCCGCGAAACGGACGTGGCGCAATTGGCAGCGATTCAAAAGAACTTGCTCAAAACCCTGTGGCCTTTGCTGCGTCCCGGTGGTCGCATGCTGTACTGCACCTGCTCGGTATTTAAGCAAGAGGGCGATGAACAAGTCAAAACGTTTGTTGAACACAACACTGATGCCCTCTGGAAGGGCTCTCTGGGGCATTTAAGGCCCCAAAACGCCGATACCCCGGCCACACTCACCGACAATCTGGCAGGTGACCACGATGGCTTTTATTACGCTTTGCTCGAAAAAAACGCAGCGTCTTGATCGGCTCCTTCAACAAGGGCTCAAGCGTTGGCGTCAGCTCGCGGTCTTCGTGCTGGCTTGTCTCTGCCTAGGGGGCGCATGGGCGGACACCTCGGTGGAGATGCAGGGACTCAAAGTCGAACGATCTGAACAAGATGTGTATGTCTCGGTCAACTGGCGCTTCGAGGTGCCTAGCGCGTTGGAAGACGCGTTGCTCAAAGGCATACCGCTGTACTTTGTGACCGAGGTGGATGTCTCCCGCGAACGCTGGTACTTCTACGACAAACGCGTGGCCCATGCCGAGCGCCATGTGCGCGTGTCCTACCTTCCCCTGACGCGCCGCTGGCGTGTCAACATCTCGCCGCAGCCCTTCAGTGCGGGTGGGCTGGGCATGAGCTTGGCCCAGACCTATGACAGCTTGGACGAGGCGATGACCGCCGTTCGTCGCTTGGTCCAGTGGCGCGTGGCGCCTGCCGCGGATGTGGAGTCGGATGCCAAACAAACGCTGGTTATCAACTTTCGTTTGGACTTGACGCAATTGCCCAGGCCAATGCAAATCGGTGCCGCCGGGCAAAGCGACTGGAACCTCAGCTTGAGCAAAACACAACGCTTGGTGCTGGAGCCTCAGCGATGAAGCAACCCTTTGGCGGGCGCGTGAATGTCACGGGATTTCAGCTGCGCTGGTTGATGGTGATCAGTGCGGCGGTGGTCTTGGGCTTAGGCCTGGTGTTGCTTTTCTTGTTGACGCAAGCCACCGACAACCGAGAGCTTTACGAACGCAATTACCGTCAGTTGTTTGGCCTCAATGTGGTGGTCGCGACTTTGCTCATGGGCGTCATCGTGTGGCTGGCGGTGCGCTTGTTGTTGCGTTTGCAGCAAGGCAAGTTTGGCAGCCGCTTGTTGCTCAAAATTGCTGCCACGTTTGCCTTGGTGGGCTTTTTGCCGGGCTTGTTGATTTACAGCGTGTCCTACCAGTTCGTGTCGCGCTCGATCGAGAGTTGGTTTGATGTCAAGGTGGAAGGTGCCTTGGATGCGGGCTTGAGTTTGGGGCGCTCCACCCTAGACACCTTGGCCAGTGACTTGGGTCAAAAAACCCGCAATGCCAGCGTGCAGATCAACGACTTGCCAGATGTTTCTGTGGGGTTGACGCTAGAGCGCCTGCGAGAGCAATTGGGCGCCGACGATGTGATTCTGTGGAACCAGGCCGGTCAAGCCGTGGCCAGTGCGGGGGATTCACGTTTCAAGATCAACCCGGACCGTCCTTCGCCTGCACAACTGCGGCAAGTCAAAACACAAAACGTGGTGACGGTCATTGAAGGCTTGGACGAAGCCAGCACACAAGGCACGGCGCAAGCGCGCATTCGTGCGCTGGTGTTGGTGGCCCCTTCAGGGCTGGGACTGTTGGTCGAGCCGCGGGTGATGCAAGTCACCAAAGCCATTCCTCCCACCTTGGTGGCGAACGCCTTGGCGGTCGAGACAGCGTACCGTGAATACCAAGAGCGCGCGTTGGGACGTGATGGCTTGCGCAGCATGTACATCGGCACCTTGACGCTGAGTTTGTTTTTAGCCGTGTTCGGCGCGGTGCTGTTGGCGATCTTGCTGGGCAACCAATTGGCGCGTCCTTTGCTGATGCTGGCCGAAGGTGTGCGTGACGTGGCTGCTGGTGACTTGAGCCCTAAGCCCGCCTTGCAAGGCCGCGATGAGTTAGGCGGGCTGACACGGTCTTTTGCTGACATGACCCAGCAGCTGGCCGACGCACGTGCTGCCGTGGACCGAAGCATGATTCAGGTGCACACCTCGCGTGCCAATTTGCAAACGATTTTGGACAACCTCACCGCAGGCGTGATCGTGCTCGATGAGTACGGTGTCATCCAATCGTCCAACCCCGGGGCGACTCGAATTTTGCGCGTGCCGTTGGCCGCCTGCGAAGGCCGCGCTTTGGGCGACATCGAAGGCTTGGCCGAGTTTGCGCAGCACGTGCAGCACGAGTTTGAAGGCTTTTGGGGCGAGCGCAGTCAACATGGCTTAGACCATTGGCAGCAATCGTTTGAATTGCACACCACGCCCATCAGCCCTGCGGTGCAGATGACCGATGACACACGGCAGCACATCACCTTGCTGGCGCGTGGCGCTGTATTGCCCAACAACGCACGCTTGTTGGTGTTTGACGATATTTCTGAAATTGTGTCGGCCCAACGCGCGCAAGCGTGGGGCGAGGTGGCACGTCGTCTGGCACATGAAATCAAAAACCCGCTCACGCCGATTCAACTCTCGGCGGAACGCTTGGCCATGAAGCTTGAAGGCAAAGTGGCGGAGCCCGAACAATTGATTTTGAACAAGTCGGTCAAAACCATCGTCGAGCAGGTCGATGCCATGAAGCGGCTGGTCAACGAGTTTCGTGACTATGCGCGCTTGCCGGTGGCCGATCTGAAGACCTTGGACCTGAACGCCTTGGTGCAAGACGTGATGCAGCTCTACGGCAATGAAAACGCTGCAGTGCCCGTGCGTGCCGAACTGGATGCGAGCTGCCCCGCCATTCAAGGTGATGCGCAACAGCTGCGCCAAGTCGTGCACAACTTATTGCAAAACGCACAAGATGCCACCGAAGGTCGCAGTGACCCGGTGGTGTCCATCGCCACGCAATGGGTGCCCACCACCGGGCGCGTGCGCTTGGTGGTGCGCGACAACGGGCCGGGCTTTCCTTCCAAAATTTTGAAGCGTGCATTTGAGCCTTACGTCACAACCAAGAGCCGTGGCACCGGCTTAGGGCTCGCGGTGGTAAAAAAAATCGCAGAAGAACACAGCGCGCGCGTGGATTTGAAAAATCGTGAATTAGAAGGTGTGGTGATTGGGGCACAAGTGTCGTTATCATTCCAAGTTGCAGATTCGCAACAAAACCAACTTTCATAAATTCAGCGAGACACATTCATTCATGGCAAACATATTGGTAGTTGATGACGAGCTGGGCATTCGTGACCTCTTGTTTGAAATTCTCAACGACGAAGGTCACGCGGTAGAAGTTGCCGAGAACGCCGCCGCTGCACGCGCTGCGCGTTTGGTGGCACGGCCCGATTTGGTTTTGCTCGATATTTGGATGCCCGACACAGACGGTGTGACCTTGCTCAAAGAGTGGGCGGGTGCAGGCTTGTTGAACATGCCGGTCATCATGATGAGTGGCCATGCCACCATCGATACCGCAGTCGAAGCCACGCGCATTGGTGCGCAAGCTTTTCTGGAAAAGCCCATCACCATGCAAAAGCTGCTCAAAGCTGTCGAGCAAGGGTTGGCGCGCAAGCCTGTGGCCAGTGTTCCGACCAAGGGCGTGGTGTCAACGGCGCATACCCATGAGGTTGTGGCAGCCCCCGCGGGTTTGCAAGCTGTTGTGCTGCCTGCAACGCATCAAAGCTTCGATTTGGAATTGCCTTTGCGCGATGCCCGCGATGCATTTGAGCGTGCGTATTTTGAATACCACTTGGCTCAAGAGAATGGCTCGATGACACGCGTGGCTGAAAAAACGGGGCTGGAGCGAACCCACCTCTATCGCAAGCTCAAGCAGCTCGGTGTGGATTTGTCGAAGGCTAAACGCGCAGCCTGATCACCCGCTCTGGCTTTAAGCCTCGTCTTGCGAGGCACGTTGCCTTGCAAGTGCCACGATCGGGGTGTGACGCGCCACCCAGCGCAAGATCAGCGCGCCAACAATGGCGCCGTTCATATCGCCCACCAGCATATACGGCAGTTGATTCACATCAGTGAGTAGCGAAGGGTCTAACACGGACCACACCGCATGATGTGCCAATGAGTTGATCAGCGCATGCAGTACCGCCAATTGCAGCAAGTCGCTCAGGCGCGTCAGCGAGAGTTTGCGTTTTTGCAGTAATTGCATGACCACAACAGACAACGCTGCTGTACCTGCAGAGACAACGATGTTGGCAATGCTCACGAACCAAGTTTCTTGCCAGGTGATGGCGAAGAGCAGCAAGATCCCGCCAATCGCTGTTCCCAATGTGCCCCATAGCATCCCCAGTACCAGCACATTGGCCAAGCGCAAAAAGCTGGGCAAATATAAAAAGCTGATGTGTTCGGAAAACTCCAACTGCTTGAACAACCATGCGTTCAGCATGTGCGTGACCGAATAAAGCACGCCAGCACAAAGGGCTAAAACCAAAACGGTGGTGTTGAACGAGGACTCAGTGTTATCACGCATGGCGGGTGAATTTTTACACGTTTCAAAATATACTGCCCAAATGAACGAACCAGTACAAAAACGCAAGGCGCCTTCGCGAACCAACGACCCTGCGCGGACAATGGCTGAAATTCTAGAAGTTGCCACGACAGAGTTTGCTGACAAAGGGCTCAGCGGCGCGCGTATTGATGAAATTGCTGCCGCCACGCGTACCAGCAAGCGCATGATCTACTACTACTTCGGCAGCAAAGAGGGTTTGTACCTTGCCGTGCTGGAGGATGCCTACCGTCGTATTCGAGAGACCGAAGCCGAACTACATTTGGCCGACCTGTCGCCCGAGGAGGCGCTCAAGGCCTTGGTGGGGTTTACGTTTGATCACCATCACAACAACCAAGATTTTGTGCGCTTGGTCATCTCCGAAAATATGCAGCGCGGCGCATACCTGGCTCAAAGCGATCTGATTCAAGCGTTGAACGTCTCGGTCATTCAAGCCATTGAGGCCTTGTACAAGCGTGGTGTGAAGGCGGGTGTGTTTCGCAAGGGCTTGGATCCCATTGACATTCATGCCTCTATTTCGGCGTTGACGTTCTTCAACGTATCCAACCGTTACACCTTCGATTTGATTTTCAAGCGCGATAGCCAAACTGCCAAAGCGTTAGCGGCACGCCGTCGAAACGTGGTGGAGATGGTGTTGCGGTTTGTGAGTTATTAAAATTTGGTATAGCAGTTAGTCTGATATACCTTATTCATGTGCGGGTTTTCACTAACTCTTTACAAAGTAACTGTTTTGTACATTTTGTCCTAGCTTGTATTCTTCAAGGATTTTCTCCATGCTTAATCGTTTTCTGGATCGCTACTGTCGGTTTCTCGAATTGGTGATCTCGGTAGCTCTCGCCGTCATGGTTGTTTTAGTTTTTGGCAACGTGGTGATGCGTTACGCCTTTAACTCTGGCATCACCTTGTCGGAAGAGTTGTCACGCTGGTTGTTTGTGTGGGTGACTTTCTTGGGTGCGATCGTGGCGATGAAAGATGGCGCGCATTTGGGCTCTGACACCATTGTGTCGAAGCTGTCCGTGCGTTGGCAAAAAATCTTTTTGGTCATTGGCCACGGGCTGATGCTGTTCATTTGCTGGTTGTTGTTCAAAGGTTCTTTGGACCAAACCATCATCAACTGGGATTCCACCAGCGCGGTGATGGAAGCCTCGATGGGCATCTTCTACGCTTGCGGCATGGTGTTGGCTGTGTCAGGCGCTTTGATTTTGGTGGACCACTTGCTGCGTTTGATGCGCGGTGAATTGGCCGATAGCGAGTTGATTGGTGTTCGTGAGTCTGAAGAAGAACCCATCGACGTTCCCGCTCCTCTCAAGTAAACCCCAAGGAATTCAATCATGACAATCGCTGTATTTTTGGGCTCCTTGCTCGCCGCCATGGCGCTGGGTGTGCCGATCGCTTTTTCTTTGTTGCTGTGTGGCTCCGCCTTGATGTGGCACATGGACATGTTTGATGCGCAAATCTTGGCGCAAAACGTGATCGAGGGCTCCAACAGTTTTCCGCTGCTGGCTGTACCTTTCTTCATGTTGGCCGGCGAGGTGATGAACACCGGTGGTTTGTCACGTCGCATCGTCGATTTCGCGATGGCCTTGGTGGGCCACATCCGTGGTGGTTTGGGGTACGTGACGATCGTTGCGGCCTGTTTGCTGTCCGCACTGTCTGGTTCCGCGGTGGCTGACGCTGCGGCCTTGACTGCATTGCTGTTGCCCATGATGGTCAAAGCGGGTCACGACAAAGCACGCAGCGGTGGCTTGATTGCCGCTTGCGGCGTGATCGGCCCCATCATTCCACCTTCCATTGGTTTCGTGATTTTTGGTGTGGCTGCCAACGTGTCCATCAGCAAGTTGTTCTTGGCTGGTATTTTCCCAGGCATCGTCTTGGCCGCAGGTTTGTGGGCCACATGGTGGTGGTGCACGCGCAAAGAAGACTTGACACCGCCTGCTCGCAAAACCAGCGCTGAAGTGTTTGCTGCGATGCGCGAAGCTGGCTGGGCCTTGATGCTGCCACTCATCATTTTGGTGGGCTTGCGTATGGGCGTGTTCACGCCGACCGAAGCGGCGGTGGTGGCTGCGGTCTATGCCCTGTTTGTGGCGGGTGTGATTTACCGCGAGCTCACATGGGCACAGTTGTTTGATGTGTTCCGCATGGCTGCCAAAACAACCTCGGTCATCATGTTCTTGGTGGCTGCGGCGATGGTGTCCGCTTGGTTGATTACCGTGGCGAATTTGCCTGCACAAGTGGTGAGTTTGTTGGAGCCCTTGTTGGGTAACCCAACGCTGCTGATGGCGGCCATCATGGTGCTGTGCATGGTCGTCGGTACGGCGATGGACATGACGCCCACCATTTTGATCTTGACCCCTGTGTTGATGCCCATCGTCAAAGCAGCAGGCATTGACCCTGTGTATTTCGGCGTGTTGTTCATCATCAACAACTCGATCGGTTTGGTGACACCCCCTGTGGGCACTGTGCTGAACGTGGTGGCGGGTGTGGGGCGCATGCGCATGGATGACGTGACGCGTGGCGTGATGCCCTTCATGGCGGTTCAGTTCATCGTCATGTTCTTGATGGTGCTGTTCCCATCTATCGTGATGGTGCCTGCGCGCTGGTTGTATTGATGCTTTCTTTTTCCACTGTCTGCACGGGTACGCCAGACAGTGGGCCCCTCATTTCGCGTACGACCGCAAAAGTTCATCAGGAGACACTGACATGAAACGTGTATTTATCAAGACCGTGATCGCGACTGTGGCCATGGCCGCCATGGGCATTGCCTCGGCACAAGTGAAAACTATCAAGTTCGCCAACCAAAACAGCGCGGGTCACCCCATCGTGCAAGGCATGGAGAAATTCAAAGAGATCGTCGAGAAAAACTCTGGCGGCAAGCTCAAGGTCAATATCTTCCCAGGTGGCACTTTGGGCAGCGACCAAGCCAACGTGTCTGCCATCCAAGGTGGCTCGCTGGAAATGGCGTCGATGAACTCTGGCATCTTCGCCAGCCAAGTCAAAGAATTTGGTGTGTTCGATTTCCCCTTCATGTTCGCGACCACCAAAGAAGCTGACGCTGTGGTTGACGGCACTTTCGGCAAGAAAATGCACGCCAAGTTGGAAGAAAAAGGTTTGATCGGTTTGGCTTACTACGAGCTGGGCTTTCGTCACATCACCAACGGCAAGCGCGCCATCAACAAAGTGTCTGACCTCGAAGGCCTGAAGTTGCGCGTGATTCCTAACCCTATCAACGTGGATTGGGTGAAGGCTTTGGGTGCCAACCCCACACCGCTGCCATTCCCCGAGTTGTATGCCGCTTTGGAGCAAGGTGCTGTGGATGGTCAAGAAAACCCCATCCCCACCATCAACAGCGCCAAGTTGTACGAAGTGCAAAAGCACATGGTATTGACCGCTCACCAATACAACCCACAGTCCGTGGTGATCAGCAAGAAGTTCTGGGAAACCTTGAGCGCTGCTGAGAAAAAAGTGGTGGCTGATGCTGCGACAGAGTCTGCCAAGTTCCAGCGCGACACCGCACGTAACTTGGAAGCCAGTTTGTTGGCCAACTTGAAGAAGAACGGCATGCAAGTGACCCAGTTGTCTGAGTCTGAAATGTCGATCTTGCGTGACAAGATGCGCCCTGTGACTGCCAAGCATGGCGTGACCGTGGGTCAAGACCTGGTCAAAGAGTTGCAAGGTGAAATCGACAAAGTGCGCACAGCCGCACCTGCTAAGAAAGCCAAATAATTGGTGAGTGATGCTTCGCCGCTTGGAGGCGGCGAAGCATTTTTGTTTGAAGAATAACGATTGTTAAGGGAAGTTGCGTATGAAAGTCTTGATGCTGCACGGCGTGAACCACAACATGTTTGGTAAACGCGATCCCAAGCAATACGGCACCATCACCCTCGATGAGATCAATGCCAGTTTGCACAAACTGGGCAAAGAGTTGGGCGCTGAAGTTGAGTGCTATCAGACCAACCATGAAGGCGACATGTGCGAGCGCATTCATCAAGGCTACTTTGACAATGTGGATGCCGTGCTGATCAACGCGGGCGCCTGGACCCATTACAGCTACGCCATCCGAGATGCTTTGGCGGTGTTGACTTGCCCCATCGTGGAATTGCACATGTCCAACATCCATGCGCGTGAAGAGTTCCGTCACAAGTCGGTATTTGCCGAAATTGTGAAAGGTCAAATTTGTGGCTTTGGCGAAGACAGCTACCTGCTGGCGCTACGCGCAGGCATCACCGCAGCCAAGAACGCGACGAAGAAGTAAACATCATGATTACCGGCAACACAGAAATCATTGCCCACATTGGCTACCCGACGCACAGCTTCAAGTCGCCGATGATTTACAACCCCTACTTTGAGCAAGCTGGCATCAATGCCGTGGTGGTTCCCATGGGTTGCCAAACGCCGGATTACCCCGCGTTCTTGAAGTCGGTTTTCACCTTGACGAACATTCGTGGCGCCTTGATCACCATGCCGCACAAAGTGGTCACAGTGGGCTTGCTCGATGAAGTGACGGCCACGGTCAAAGTGGCTGGCGCATGCAATGCCGTCAAACGCACCGAAGATGGTCGCTTGGTGGGTGATATGTTTGACGGCGCAGGCTTTGTACGAGGTGTGCAACGCAAAGGCTTGGACCTCACCGGCGCCCGTGTGTTGGTCGTGGGCAGTGGTGGTGTGGGCTGTGCGATTGCGGCTTCCTTGGCGGGGGCTGGCATTGGCGCCATCAGTTTGTTTGACGTCAACACGGCCTCTGCCGAAGGCTTGGGTCAGCGTCTGAAACAAAATTACCCAGCGATTGACGTCAGCACAGGTTCGAACGACCCCGCAGGCTTTGATTTGGTGGTCAACGCGACGCCCATGGGTATGAATGAAGGCGATCCTTTGCCCGTGGATGTGAAGCGCTTGTCGGCAGACACCTTTGTCGGCGAAGTCGTGATGAAGTCTGAAATTACCGCTTTCTTGGCCGCGGCGCGCGCCCAAGGCTGTCGTGTGCAGGTGGGGTCTGACATGTTGTTTGAACAAATCCCGGCGTATTTGGAGTATTTCGGCTTCCCGACCACCACCGCAGAGAATTTGCGTTCTGTGGCGAAGCTGTCTTACTGAAAACAGCGTTGAGACAGTGCTACAATTGCCGTCTCGGCCCGGTAGCTCAGTTGGTAGAGCAGCGGATTGAAAATCCGCGTGTCGGCAGTTCGATTCTGCCCCAGGCCACCAAAATCAAGCGCCCAACTGTTCTCAGTTGGGCGTTTTCGTTTTGGCGACCGCAAGATGGTGCGGGGTCCGGCGCGATTCTACGTGTGCCATGCCCCTCCAGCATCCGAGCCGGTAACGCCCCCCGAATCTCATACTCCGCTCTCTCTTCTCACAAAACTTCTGCGAACACTGACGAAGTGGCACACGCAGAACGCCTTTTGCGGCAATGACTTATGCGTGTGTCGCATACGAAGGTTTTGCGTTCTACCTGCTGAGGCAAACCATGTGGTTTGTGAGCTGTCGCACACAACGTTGTGAGAATTCGCGAGAAAAGCCCATATTTTCCCGTCCTTGAATGGTGCGGTAGGGGGCAGATGTATGTGAACACTCGCTTTGTATTTTTATAGAGATGACCAGTTGCTACGGTTCATGTTGGCCAGAAGCAGTCAGCTATGACTGAATTCATGAAGCAGACCTTTGCAGCCTATATTTGCTAAATCTTCGTTCCTAAGAAAAAATAAGTGGTATCTAAAATTATTCACCGGCTGACCATGACTAGGGGTGACCGTGCAGACTTCCGAACACTGGGATCATGTCTACCGCAACAAGCAATTTGATGCGGTAAGTTGGTATGCCCCTCATCTTGGGGAGTCGTTGCGCCTGATCGAGCAGTTCTGTCCCGACAAGACAGCTGCCTTAGTGGACATTGGTGGTGGCGAATCCACCTTGGTTGACGATTTGCTGCAGCGTCATTACCTAGATGTGTCGGTGATGGACATCTCAGCCACGGCCATTGATTTCACCAAACAACGCTTAGGCACGAAAGCTTCGCAAGTGAGTTGGCATGCCGGGGACATCACCCAGTACGACTTCGGCTCCAAACGGTTTGACCTCTGGCATGACCGGGCTGTGTTTCATTTCTTGACCGATCCGGCAGCTCGTCACCGCTACGTCGAATTGGTTCGCAGGTCCGTCAAGCCAGGTGGCTATGTGCTGATGGCCACCTTTGGTCCCAGTGGTCCTCTGAAATGCAGTGGACTAGGCGTGGTTCGTTACGACGAGCAGAGCTTGCATCATGAGTTTGGAGAAGGATTCAGCTTGCAGGGCAGTGAACTGACGCAACACCATACTCCCATGGGCTCAGACCAGCAGTTTCTGTATTGCTGGTGCCGAGTACAACATTGAGATTTGGCGTAACTTTCGGCAAGCGACAGGCTATCAGTTCTAGACAGAAAATAATCGGCTGTACCGCAGAAACGAAAAACTAACTTAATCGCAGCATGCGCTTAGGTGTTCTGAGTGAATCTACGCACATTCTTTCATCGCCCCTGGACATTTGCAGGTAGGCGATATTGCGCATGCTACTTATCTCTCTAATTTGCGACTTGCTCACAATCGCATCTTTCCGAAGATCACCACCCAAACAAACGGGGCATTTGAAATAATCCCACCACGAGTCATAACCTCCGTATTGATCTTTAATCCCGGAATCGACGGCAGCCAAGTCTTTTTTGCATTGAGAGGCCGATGCAATAACTGGCACATTCAAAAAAAATACCAACGCAAAGAGGATCGCTGACCTGTTGGTTATTGCTTGCATGAGCGCCTCCAAAGTGTTGACCGTATGTGCATTCCGATACTTTCGGAAAATTATTCAAGCATGGCCAATTGAACAGGTGGGCACTTCACGGTGCCATAGCTGCAAAATACACAGCAGTCCCCTTGCTTTGGGCTGATGACTACGTGACACGCTTCACACACACAAAAGAAAAGACATGAATTTGTGGGCATTGCAAGCGTCTGTGCGTGACCACAGCCAGGACATTTCAAGACCGATTGAGTGATCACGGGTTGACTGCAGCATGTGTCTGTTCTCATATAAAAAACTCCTGAAAGTTCTAAGAACCAGTGCCGAGCATGTACTCGCGCACCAACTCTCTGGCGCGATGCAATCGACTTTTCACTGCACCCTGTTGTTCGCCAAGTCTCTCTGCAATTTCAGCAATGGTGAGTTCTTCAAAATCGCGCAGCAGTACCACTTCAAGGTAATGCGCAGGCAAGGACTCCAGGGCTTTAGCCAAATCAATTCGCAAAGCAACGTCATCCCGGCACAGCATCTGCTCCTCTGCCAACTCATCGGGCAATGGATCGTGCTTGAACATCATGCGTTCTAGCTTGCGGCACTCCCGTTTGATCACCGTAAAAAGCCACGAGGAAAATGCGGCAGCTGCTTTCAAACCTTTGACTTTGCGAGACACCACCAACAGCGACTCTTGAACGGCATCATCAACGTCGCTGGCATAGCAATGTCTGTAAGCGTACCTGCGAGCATCTGCCTGGCAAACAGCCAGCAGACGCGATATCGCCATGGCGTCACCCGTTTGGGCCGCCATGATCAAGCTATCGCGATCGCCTGTATTCATGTCAAGCACTCAAGAACTTTTGTTGAGTTTGCGCCCCACCATGGCACACATGGGGCAGAAACCCACCAAGCCCGTCATGGCCAAAACGGCGCCCATGATCCCAATGCCCACAGCGATGCTGGATGTGCCCCAGTTCATTGCAGCAAAAGCGAGTGCCATCACGCCTGCAATGACCCGCAATACGCGTTCCCAATTTGGAACATTTTTGACATAGAACATTTGGATCTCCTTCGACAGTTGAATGAATGAAGATGAACTTCACCCACTAAGAGGCAGGTTGGGCATGAAACGGTTCGAGTTCATGAAAATATTTCTATTGCGGCATCAGAACCGGGTCGTCAAGGCGGTCAGCCAATCCGGTGAGATTTGGACAAGCCATGCTTCCAGTGGCTTGTCGGCACCGCTCAAAATCATGACTGCAATGGCGACCATGATCAGTCCAAGGATCGTTTTGCCAGTTTTACCAGCCTGCATCAATTGCCCACGCACCTTCATCATGGCGGCCCGCGAAAGGTAGGCCAAGGCGATCACTGGCAAAGCTGCCCCTAGTCCAAAAACGCCCATCAGCAAGGCCACTTGTGGCAAATGCGCGCCCTGGCTGGCAAGCACGATGGCAGCACCCAATGTGGGACCCACGCAAGGGCTCCAAACGACGCCCAATGCCAAGCCGATGACAAATTGACCGCGCAGCCCATTGAGATTCAGGGCGGAGATGAAGTTGTTGCCTGCATCACCGATTCCTGATGTCGCTGTTGCAAAGCGTTGTTGCAAGCTGGTGGACATCAAGACTAATCCGAGTACTCCCAAGATCACTGCGCCTGCGGTGCGGAAAATGGTTGTATCCAGACCGATCGCTGCGCCAAGCCAGGCAATCAGCGTACCGATCACTGCGTAAGACAGCGCCAAGCCACCTGCTAAAGCCAAGGGGGCGCGCGGATGTGCTGCAGTGGCCGAGCCCAGCAAGATGGGGAGGATTGGCAACACGCAGGGAGACAGCGTTGACAGCAGTCCCGCAACTAAGCCGAATCCGTAGGAGCCGAGTCCAAATTCCATCAGTTCACTGCCTTTTTGAAGATGCTCTCAATGCCTGACGGAGAGGAATCACCGACAGAGCGCGATGTCTCCTTACCGGCTTTGAATCCGATCAAGGTGCTCTGCATGTTGACCTTGTATTGCTTGAGAATGTTTTTCTCCGAATCGAAATCGACGGTCAGGATGGTCACATCTTTGTAGGCAGGCTGTTTGGCCAAGTCATCAATGATGGGTTTTTGTGCCTTGCATGTGGGACACCATGGCGCACTGACATCAACGACAACAGATTTGCCTGCCTGAGCCAGACTGTCAAAGTCCTGTTGTGTGTAATGTTTGATGTCTCCTGCTGTTGCCAAAAGTGCTGCGCTGGAAAGCAAAAAGGCTGCTGATGTTTTGAGAAAGTTCATGGTTCGCTCCTGTTCAGTTGGGGTGATGGGGTTAGTGCTTGGGCTTGAAGGTTTTTTGAATCTGGGTCACATAGGCCGTCAAGTCAGCCAGTTCTTTGGAGTTCCACGGCAAGGGTTTTGCTTGCATGGGCATCACCATGCAAGCCTGGATCATTTCATCAAGATGAATTGACTTGATGCCCATATCGTCATTTGCCATCGCCACCTTGTGGGGATAAGGCTTAGCGAAGCTTTCCGAGAATGAGGCGTTGTTGGCGTGACATGTGGCACAGGACATGCCGTTGGTTGAGAGTTTTTTATCTACAAACAGCTTTTCACCTGCGGCAGCATCACCTGCTTTGGGTTTGTATCCGGCAGGTCTCACTGCTGCAGCGCCTGCAGCGTTTTGAGCAAAGCTTTCAGCAGAGCCAAGCGCTGATGCAACTAAGACCAGGGTTAGGACAAATCGGGTTCGTTTTGTCATGGGTGTCTCCTTCCGTTGAACACCTCTAAGAGGGGGAATCCAGCACAAACGGTTCGCCAACAGAAAAATATTTTTTTGTCGCGAACCGTTCTGCAGTCGCAGACCCTCTTAGTTCCCGAGGAGGCGAACAGCCACCTCACATTCATCCATTTACTTCTGAAGGAATCAAAATGAAGACAAGTCTGAAACTGGCCTCTCTGGCCGCCCTGACTACCGCTACTCTGGCTCTGCCGGTTGCCGCACAAAACACGAACTCGGCAGCCAAATGTCAGCCTGCTGCCGCAGCCAAGTGTGGTGCTCGCAAATGCTCGGCCAAATGTGGTGCCAAAAAATGTGCACCAGCTGCCAAATGTGCAGCCAGCAAATGCGGTCCGAAATGCGGAGCTAAGTGCGCTCCCAAATGCGGCGCTAAAAAATAATGGGAATACGGCAAGCGCAGATGAAAGCAGAAATGAAGACCCTTCGATCAGCCGGTCTGCGCTTGCTTCAGACCTACGCGGATCTTTCTGATACCAAGGGTCATTTGCTGGATGAGGTATTGGGTGCTGCGGTGCCTCTGCAATGGGCTCATTACCCGCCTGACGATGCCATTGACTTGTCAAGTGGGTTTCAATGGTTCTACCACTCCCACAGCCCGGAAGACAGGCCTGTGGGTTCAGAGCATGGACACATTCACTTGTTTGCAAGACGCCCTCTATGGTCGAGGCGCTTGCAATCGTGCTCTGAGATTGAATTTCGCAGAATTTGCGGGAGCGAAAACACTCAGACGCACACACGACATCTGCTTGCCATTGGATTGAACGCCAAGGGATTGCCCATCTCCTTGTTCACAGTGAACAGTTGGGTGACGGGCGACCAGATGCTTTCCACAAAATTGACGACGCAACTGCTCGCGTCGATTCAACTCAAGACAGGTCATCCGAGAGTCGACGCTGTGATTGAGAGTGTGGTTCATCTGTGCTTGCCTGAAATTCAGAATGCTTTGCAGAAAAGAGATGCAAAGTTAGCGTCATTCACTGGGGCCAACAAGCTGCAGGATTTAGGACTTGAGCTGTTGTCGGAGTTGCCCATTGATTTAGACGAAAAACTAAAGCGTTTAATGTGAATTTGGCTGGTTTGCCTTGCTCTGCAACACGCGGAGCACAACACTCAAATCAGAGCCGTTAAACGAAGGGTACGGTCCCACTGTCTCAAAAGGCAATCCAGCGCGGTTGATCCAGCAGGTCTTGAACCCATACCAGGTAGCGCCCATGACATCCCAGCCGTTGGAGGACACAAAAAGCAATTCCTCAGTGGGAAAACTCAGAGTCTTGGAGGCAAGAGCGTAGGCTTGTGGGTGTGTCTTGAATTGCCTGACCTGCTCCACTGAAATCAGGTGATCCAGATAGGGCGTCAAGCCAGAGTGATCCGCCGCAGATTGAAGCATTTGAGGGGAGCCGTTGGAGAGGATGACCATAGGCAATCCCATTTCACTCAGCTTTTGCAGGACGCCTTTGCATTCAGGAAAAGCATCCAGCTGTGCATACTGATCCATCAACCTCTTCAGGTCCTGCTGACCGTATTGCAGACCCAGCTTTTGAAGGCTGTATTCAAGAGCCGCCAGGGTCAGATCCCAAAAGGGCTGGTAGTGACCGCTTCCATTGACGTCAGGATCTGACAAGGTAACCAGTCGGGAATATTCGATCTGTTTGTCGCGCCATAGTGAAGTGATGGTTGCCCCCGATCCGGGATACATCGTTTCAGCCAGACGCCCGATCGAGTACACATCAAACAAAGTGCCATAGGCATCGAACACCAGCCCGCGAATTTTGGACATCACCCCCCCCCTCTTTGAGTATGCAAATCGAATTTGCGCTGGATTTGAAATCTCTGCTCGGCAGTGGCGCCCGAGTAGCTGAAGATCACCTTCGTGCAGGGGATAGACAAGAGAGCGATTTTTCTGTCTTGAAGAACTTCCCAGCCCAGTTGCAGATGACCCCAATCCCAGCGCGCAAGACACAATCGCTGCCGCTCATCAATCTCCATTGATGCACCAGCCAAGGCATCTGGCAACCAACGCAGCAAATCGGCCTGGCTACAGCCCATGGTTCTGTCAAAGCGCTCTGGAATCTGGGATGGGGTCATGTGCGGTTAAGCCACTTTGTAAGCGGCGAATCGTTCATCGACTTCTGTTGCAAACGCGTGGTTCGTGTAGTTGCTGAGCACTTTCACGGCCACAGCAAGAATGATGTTGAGCACATGACTCTCGGTGTAGCCCGCGTCCAGGAAGGCTTTGACTTTTTCAGCAGAGGGTTGGCCAAGGTGCTTGACCATGTCCTGTGTCAAGGCGAAAAGTGCAGCTAGGCGTGCATCAGCAATGGGCTGGCTCGTGCGAATGGCCTGCAAGACGTCTGCTGGCACGCCAGACATCTTGTCGGCAATCATGCTGTGCGCTGCGGTGCAGTATTTGCACCCGTTGGTTTGGCTGACGGCCAGAAACACCACTTCCTGCTCCGTAGGAGTGAAGCCGGAGTCTTTGCGGAAAAGTCCATACCCATGCATGTAGGTGCTCAGCACCCCAGGCACGTTGGCCATGTTGGCGTACATGTTCGGGATGAAGCCCACTTGCTTTTGGGCGGTCTCCAGAATTTCCTTTTGCGCGCCAGTGGCGGTCTCAAGGTTTAGGGCGGGCAGTGAATTGAGGTAGCGGTTCGACATGATCATCTCCATTGAAAGAGATGATATTTTGGGTATTTGATGTCCAATCGTGGATACCATTCGTCTCGAATATTCGACGAATCATCCCAAATCAGGAGTTTCAGGCTCACTTTGGGCTTGAAGCCATTGCATCGGTGAACAGTTGAACTCTCTGGCAAAGGCCCTGGCAAGTGCGCTCGAACTGCCGTAGCCTACTTCTTCAGCGATGCGTTTGAGTGCCAGCCCCTTTTTCATCAGCTTTTGCGCAAGCATCAACCGCCATGAGGCCAGATAGTTGGCAGGTGTTGTCCCTGTCAGCGCTTTGAAATGCGCAGCAAATCGGGCACGAGACATGCCCGCAGTCTCTGCCATGTCCTCCAGTGTCCAGGCACGAGAGGGCTCATCGTGCATAGCCTGCATCACTTTGGCGATTCGGACATCGGCCAGTCCAGCGAGCGTGCCGCTGGAGGCCACGCCGTGGGCGATGCAATGTCTGAGCAACCGGATGATGAGAATCTCGCAGAGTCGATCCAGTGCAGCCTGTTGGCCGTCCCCAGAGTTGAACGCTTCCTCCACCATCAGATCCAGGAGTTTTTCAATTCCTCGCGTTTCCGACAGCTTGATCAGCACACAGTCAGGAAGAGAGTCAGTGATGGGATTGGCACCGCCTCCATCGAAAAAAACAGTGCCACACACCACCTCCGCGCCCGCCTGGTTGTCGGCCATCAGTCTGTGATCATCTGGGCGCGGCAAAAAAACCAAGGTGGGCTCAGTGATTTCAAACTTCTCGCGCTTCGACCCGATTAGCTCCACCACGCCATGCCTGATCACATGAAGGTGGCCCCGCATGGGGTCGTGCTCGAAGTCATGACGGCCACAGATGTTGCCTGTGTAGAACACACCTGCGTGAAGCGAGAAATGGCGCAGCAAAGAGTCGAGGGGGTTCATTGCGCGAGACGATAGGTATATAAAATTACAATATAACTCACAAAAATATCATTTCATCTGCCCCATCACTGTCTTAGGGGGCGCAACCTGAGCTCTGGATAACTATTGGGACAAGCAAATAACGTTATCCGGCGCTCCAAAGACACAATCTCCTGGGTGTCAACCTCTGAATGACTGCATTGCTCGATTACAAAAGTCGGCAATGGGTCGACTAGAGACGGCCAAGGATGACCGTACCCTCAGTCGCCTGCTTCAACTCGAGTGGCGACTCTTCTTGATCAGTGAGTCACCCTTGCCGCGATTCACGGAAGAGTTCAGCGCTTGCAGGTT
>Ga0228703_1000425_pt1 | contig 31914 bp, 29 predicted proteins | sample McNCre217_Aug_MG_3_FD_178020 | JGI IMG/M metagenome (GOLD analysis project Ga0228703, IMG submission 178020) | Freshwater microbial communities from McNutts Creek, Athens, Georgia, United States - 29-17_Aug_MG | ecosystem: Environmental > Aquatic > Freshwater > Creek | place: USA: Georgia...
GGACTTTTGCAACGCGCCAGCATCAAAAACCAGCTGGAAAATCGCTTGCATCTGCCTGTAGATGTCGTTACCGCTTCTTTTGACAAACCCAGCACTTTTGCCCGCATGGCCAGGGCGCAAGCTGTTTTGCTCAAAGGTGTTGCGGCGATCACCGCACCATCCACATGCGCCTGACCCCCGCCCAAATCGACACCATCAAAAGTACCGCGCAAACGGTGCTGGGTGCAGATGTTCAAGTCACCTTGTTTGGCTCGCGTGTGCATGACGACATCAAGGGCGGCGATGTCGATCTGCTGCTCGAAGTGCCTCAAGCCATTGCCGAGCCTGCAGAGGTCAGTGCCCGCGTGGCAGCGCGTGTGTCACGTGCCATGCACGGACGCAAAGTAGACATCTTGCTCAAAGCGCCCAATTTGCTCGAGCAGCCGATTCATCGCGTGGCCAAACAAGAGGGCATTTTGCTATGAGGCTCAGCCCTTCACAGCAAGAGCGCCTGGGCTGGATCGAATCTGCAGAAACCTGGCTCGAAGTGCGCAAACTGCGCAACCAGATGGTGCACGAATACATCGAAGACCTGGTCATTCTGACCAGCGCCCTGCAAACAGGGCACAAACATGTGGCCACACTTGTGGCTGCTGCTCAAAACATGATGGCCCAAACCACCCGCTTGCTCCACGCAGCCCCCACCTTGTAGGAGCGGCGCCCCCGCCGCGATTCCCCCTCAAACATGACCGACACCCCCCAAACCACGGCCCCCGAACCAGAAGACGAGATCAGCCTGCTCGACCTGCTGCAAACCATCGTCGACAACCTGCGCCTCTTGGTGCTCGGCCCCATTGCTGTGGGTGCACTGGCCTTGACCATCAGCTTTTTGATTCCTCCCACCTACACCGCCAAAACGCAGTTCCTGCCCCCACAGCAGCAGCAAAGCGCCGCCGCCAGCATGCTGGCCAGTCTGGGCTCTTTGGGTGGACTGGCCGGCGCCGCAGCCGGCCTCAAAAACCCGGGCGACCAGTATGTGGCCTATCTCAAGAGCACTTCTATTGAAGATGCCTTGATCGAGCGCTTCAAATTGCAAGCACGGTACGACGAAAAGTACAAAGCAGACACACGCAAAGAGCTGGAAAAGAATGTCCGCATCGCCAGCGGCAAAGACGGCCTGATCAGCATCGAGTTTGACGACAAAGAGCCTCAGTTCGCCGCCGATGTAGCCAACGCCTACATCGAAGAGCTGCGCACCGTGCTGGGCCGCCTGGCCGTGACCGAAGCGCAGCAACGCCGCATGTTCTTTGAGAAGCAGCTCACACAAGCCAAAGACAAGCTGATTGCGGCCGAGCAAGCGCTCAAAGCTACCGGCATCTCGGATAGCGCGCTCAAGACCAACCCGGTCAGCGCCGTGGCGGGCATTGCCGCACTCAAGGCGCAAGTCACCGCCCAAGAAGTCAAAGTGGGCGCCATGCGTGGCTACCTGGCCGAGACCGCGCCCGACTTCAAGCAGGCCATGAACGAGCTGGCCAACTTGCGCACCCAACTGGCCAAGCAAGAAAAAGACGACACCGCAGGCCATGGTGCAGGCGGCAAAGCCGGCGAGGGCGACTACGTCAGCCGCTACCGCGAATTCAAATACCACGAAACCCTGTTCGAGCTCTTTGCCAAGCAGTACGAACTGGCCAAGGTGGACGAAGCGCGCGAAGGTGCGGTTATTCAGGTGCTGGATGTGGCGCAGTCACCCGAAAAGAAGTCCAAACCTAAAAAAGCACTGATGGCCATCATTGCCACACTGGCCAGCGGCTTTGCGCTGCTGCTCTTCATCTTCATCCGCCAGGCACTGCGCAACGGGGCCCAAGACAAAGAAACCGCAGGCAAGCTCGCCCAACTCAAGGCCAGCTGGCGCAAAGCCCTTGGCAAATAATTTGTAGGACCGACGCCCCGTCGCGATCACCCCGCAATCATGACCATTCTCAACGCAGTTCAAGGCATCTTCCAGTCCCAGGCGCTCACGGCAGCAGCCTGGGGCTTTGCTGCAAGCTTTGCGTTTTGCGTTTTACTGGTGCTCACCAAGCCCTGGCATGGCGCGCTGACGATGGACTTCACCGATGGCATCCAGAAGTTCCACACCGCACCCACCCCTCGGGTTGGCGGCATCCCGATTGTCCTGGGCCTCATCGTGGCTTGGGGCAAAGCGCCAGCGGACATCAAGCACATGCTCACGCCCATTTTGTTTGCTGGCATGCCCGCTTTCATTTTTGGTGTGGCAGAAGACGTCACCAAGCGCGTTGGCGTGATGCAGCGCCTCTTGGCCACCATGGCCTCTGGGCTTTTGGCTTGGTGGATTACCGACTACTCCATTAGCCGCGTTGACATCTGGGGCGTGGACTGGGTGATGAAGTTCACATTGGTCTCGGTCGTCTTCACGGCCTTTGCCGTGGGCGGGGTGGCCAACGCCATCAACATCATCGATGGTTTTAATGGCTTGGCCAGCACCATGGCCACCTTGGCCTTTGTGGGCTACGCCATGATCGCCTGGCAGGTGGGTGACCACAGCTTGGCAGGGGTGTCTTTGGTGTGCGCTGCGTGCGTCTGGGGCTTCTTCTGGGTCAACTGGCCGTTCGGGAAAATCTTCCTTGGCGACGGGGGCTCCTACTTTGTTGGCTTTGCACTGGCTTGGGTGGCCGTCATGCTGATTGAGCGCAACCCATCGGTGTCAGCATTTGCTGCTTTGCTCGTGTGCGCGCATCCTGTGACTGAAGTGCTGTTCAGTATCTTTAGGCGCCACATCAAAAAACTGCATCCTGGGCACCCGGATCGTTTGCATTTCCACAGCCTGGTCAAGCAGCGTTATGTGCGCAGGTGGTTTAGCGGCATGTCCAATGCCGTGCGCAACTCGATCACGGGCGTGCTGGTGGGGTTCATGACCATGACCGCCATTGCACTGGCTAACCTGGTTTACGACCATGTTGGCTGGTCGTTCGCGGCCTTTGTGGGCTTGGGGATGGGCTATCTCACCGTTTATGCACGCATGGTGCGGTTTGCCTGGTGCTCACCTGTTGCATTTTTGCTCAGCAAACCTCGCAAAGTTGCAGTTTTGTTGGCTTGAATTAGCCTGAATACCCGCTGTCAGTTCAAATGATTCAAGTTACTCCCGTTATTCTTTGTGGCGGCTCTGGCACACGTTTGTGGCCGCTGTCACGTACTGGTTTCCCCAAGCAGTTTCTTTGCCTCACAGGAAATGAAAGTCTGTTTCAGCAAGCCGCGCAGCGTCTTGCCGGGTTGGGCGACGCGCACATCGCCGTGGCTGATCCCGTCATCGTCAGCGGAGAAGAGCACCGCTTTCTGGCGGCTGAGCAATTGCGTGAAACTGGCATTGCGCTGGGTGCTGCTCTGTTGGAGCCTGCAGGCCGCAACACTGCGCCTGCACTGACCCTTGCTGCACTGTACGCCACAGATCAAGGGCAAGATCCTGTGCTGGTCGTGACGCCGGCTGATCAGACGGTTATCGATGCCGCGGCCTTTACTGCAGCTGTGCAACAAGCCATTGCCCAGGCAGAGCAAGGCAATATCGTCATCCTTGGTGTCACCCCAGACAAGCCTGAAACCGGATACGGCTACATCAAGACTGACCAGTCTGGCGGCAAAGCAGCATCTTTTGGTGTGTTGACCGTTGAGGCTTTCGTGGAAAAGCCTCAACTTGAGACGGCACAGCAATACCTTGCCGAAGGCAACTACTTCTGGAACGCGGGCATGTTTGTGCTCAAGGCATCAGTGTGGTTGGCAGCTCTTGGCAAATTTGCGCCCGACATGCTGAAAGCCACCCAAGCCGCATGGCAGCAGCGCAGCGCAGATGCGCAGTTTGTGCGCCCCGGCAAAGCCGAGTTTGCAGCCATCCCTTCCGAGTCGGTGGACTATGCCGTGATGGAACATTGCCCTGGCAGCGCGTTCCCCATCCAGATGGTGCCGCTCAATGCCGGCTGGAGCGATCTGGGCGCTTGGGACGCCGTGTGGAATGTTTTGCCCAAAGATAATCAAGGCAATGCCCATGCAGGCGATGTACTTTCCACAGACAGCCACAACACCTTGGTGCACGCCAGCAGTCGCTTGGTCAGCCTGGTGGGCGTGAGCGATCTGGTTGTCATCGAAACAGCTGACGCCGTGCTGGTCGCCAACAAATCGCGAAGCCAGGATGTGAAGCACATTGTCAACAAGCTCATGGCTGAGCAACGCGAAGAGCAAACCATGCACCGCAAGGTGCATCGCCCTTGGGGTTGGTATGACAGCATTGACGAAGGCGGCCGCTTTAAGGTCAAGCGCATACAGGTTAAGCCAAAGGCCAGCCTGAGCTTGCAAAAGCACCATCACCGCGCTGAGCACTGGATCGTGGTGACTGGCACAGCCGAGATCACCAACGGCGACAAGGTGTTGACCTTGTCAGAAAACCAATCTACCTACATCCCGTTGGGCGAAGTGCACCGTCTGGCTAACCCCGGCAGCATCCCACTCGAAATCATCGAGGTTCAGTCGGGCAGTTATCTGGGTGAAGATGACATTGTTCGATTTGAAGATTCATATGGAAGAAATTAAAATGCTTAAAAATTCAACAATTCTTATCACTGGCGGCACAGGCTCATTTGGCAACACCTTTGTGCCCATGACGCTGGCCAAATACAACCCCAAGAAAATCATTATCTTCTCGCGTGACGAGATGAAACAGTGGGATATGGCTAAGAAGTTTCAGGGGGACAGCCGAGTACGTTTTTTTATTGGTGACGTGCGTGACAAAGAGCGCCTGTACCGCGCCCTGGACGGGGTGGACTACGTGGTTCACGCCGCTGCCACCAAAATTGTGCCCACTGCCGAATACAACCCCTTTGAGTGCATCAAAACCAACGTCAACGGCGCCATGAACCTGATTGATGCCTGCATTGACAAAGGCGTTAAAGGCGTGGTGGCGCTGTCTACCGACAAGGCCAGCAGCCCCATCAACCTGTACGGCGCTACCAAGCTCACTTCTGACAAACTGTTTGTGGCTGGTAATGCCTATTCGGGCGAGCACGGCACCAAATTTTCTGTTGTACGTTACGGCAATGTGATGGGCTCGCGTGGCTCGGTCATTCCGTTCTTCTTGTCCATTCGCGACAAGGGGGTGTTGCCGATAACCGACGAACGCATGACCCGCTTCATGATCTCTCTGGAGCAGGGGGTGGAGCTGGTCTGGCACGCGTTTGAAGACATGGTAGGCGGCGAGATTTACGTCAAGAAAATTCCGTCCATGAAGGTGACCGATCTGGCCCGCGTGGTAGCGCCCGAATGCAAGCAAGACGTGGTCGGCATCCGCCCCGGCGAAAAACTGCACGAGCAGATGATTGGCGCCGAAGACGCTTACTACACCTTTGAGTACCCTGAGCACTTCAAAATTTTGCCCACCATCAACGACTGGGGCAGCAGCCCAGAGCGCATCAAAGACGGCAAAAAAGTACCCGAAGGCTTCGTCTACGCCAGTGACAACAACGCCGAGTGGATGACAGACGCCCAGCTGCAAGCCTGGATGGATGCCAATCGCGAAAAAATCGGGAGCATTTGAAGATGATTCCCTACGGTCGCCAAGACATCAGCCAAGCCGACATAAATGCGGTGGTGGCCGTGTTGCAGTCAGATTTTCTGACGCAAGGCCCCCAAGTCCCCCTGTTTGAGCAAACCGTGGCCAAGCACGTGGGCGCCGAACACGCCTTGGCGGTTAACAGCGCCACATCGGCATTGCACATCGCTTGCATGGCTTTGGGTCTGGGGCAGGGCGACTGGCTGTGGACCACGCCCGTGACATTTGTGGCCTCGGCCAACTGCGGCTTGTACTGCGGCGCCCAGGTAGACTTTGTCGACATAGACCCCCGCACCTACAACCTTTGCCCTAAAGCGTTGGAGGTCAAACTGCTTGCCGCCAAACAAGTGGGCAAGCTGCCCAAGGTGCTTGTGGCGGTACATTTGTGCGGCCAGCCCTGCGACATGGCGGCCATCCACGCGCTGGGCCAAAAGTACGGCTTCAAAATCATTGAAGACGCCTCGCACGCCATTGGCGGCAAATACAAAGGTGGGTTCATTGGCAACAGCCGCTACAGCGACGTGACGGTGTTTAGCTTTCATCCGGTCAAGATCATTACCACCGCCGAAGGCGGCATGGTTCTGACTAACAGCGACGAACTGGCCCACAAAATGGCCCTGTTGCGTAGTCATGGCATTACTCGCGATACCGCGCACATGACGCACGCGCCTGATGGCCCCTGGTACTACCAGCAAATTGATCTGGGCTACAACTACCGCATGACCGAGCTGCAGGCCGCCTTGGGCGTGAGTCAAATGCAGCGGCTGGATGCCTTCGTGGCCCGCCGCCACCAGCTGGCCCAGCGCTACGATCAACTTCTGGCGGTGTTGCCGGTGACCACACCTTGGCAGCACCCGGACAGCTATTCGGGCTTGCACCTGTACGTCATTCGCCTGCAGCTGGACAAGATCAATAAAACCCACCGCCAAGTATTTGAAGCGCTGCGCGAGCAGGGCATTGGCGTTAACCTGCACTACATACCTGTGCACACCCAGCCGCATTACCAGCGCATGGGGCACAAAGTGGGTGACTACCCAGAAGCTCAGCAGTACTATGCTGAGGCGATTAGCCTGCCCATGTATCAAACCCTGAGTGAGCAGCAACAAGACCAAGTGTTTTCCGCTCTGCAAAAAGTGCTGTTGACATGAAACTGGCACTCGGCACAGTTCAGTTCGGTCTAAATTATGGTGTGGCCAATACCGCTGGCCGTGTCAGCACCAATATGGCCGATGCGATCTTGCGCAGAGCGCAGCTAACAGGCATGGATACGCTGGATACCGCCATTGACTATGGCGATAGTGAATCGGTGCTTGGTGGTCTGGGTGTTCAAGGCTGGAAGGTGGTGTCCAAGCTGCCTGCGGTGCCTGAGGGCTGCCCGAATGTCGCCCAATGGGTCAGAACGCAAACGCAAGAATCTTTGCAACGCTTGGGTTTGCAACGTATGCATGGGTTGCTATTACACCGCCCAGGGCAGTTGCTTGAAGGTTTGGGGCCTGATCTCTATGCAGCACTGCAGGCGCTCAAAGCGGAGGGCTTGGTGTCCAAAGTGGGGGTGTCGGTGTATGGGCCCGCCGAATTGGAAGATCTGTGGCCAAAGTACCAAGTAGATTTGGTTCAGGCACCGTTGAGCATTCTCGATCGCAGTCTCGTCGACTCTGGCTGGGCATCGCGGCTTAAGGATGCTGATGTGGAGATCCATACCCGCTCGGCATTTTTACAGGGGTTGTTGCTCATGCCTGCAGACAAGCGCCCGGTTCGATTCAATCACTGGGCCAATATCTGGCAAGAGTGGGATCGCTGGCTGTTGGCTACAGGGCTGACGCCCGTGCAGGCCTGCTTACGCTATGCCAATTCACTTGATGAGATAAACCGTGTGGTGGTCGGGGTGGATTCTGTGATGCAGCTCAACGAGATCTTGGCCGCAGCTAATGGTGTCCTGGACACTTTGCCCGCATTCAAACCCTTGCAGGACGGACGCTTGATCAACCCTGCCAGCTGGAACCAGTTATGAAAGTTGTCGCCATTGTTCAAGCCCGTATGGGCTCTACCCGTTTGCCCAATAAGGTCATGAAGCCCATTGCGGGTGTGCCCATGATTGAGCTGTTACTGGCCCGTTTGTCCAAATCCAAACTAATCAATCAAATTGTGTTGGCCACATCGACCGATGAGCGCAACACCCCCTTGGTTGAACATGTACAAAAGCTGGGCTACACATGCGTGCGAGGCAGCGAAAGCGATGTGCTTGACCGATACCTTGTTGCCGCACAGCAAGCCCATGCTGATTTGGTGGTGCGCATCACAGGCGACTGCCCACTCATCGACCCAGCGCTGGTAGATCAAGTCATTGAACAGTTCAAAGCAGAAGCCGCGGACTACCTGAGCAACACTGCGCCTGCAAGTTACCCGGACGGCCTGGACACAGAAGTGTTCACCTTGCAAGCCCTGGAGCGGGCCGGGCGTGAAAGTCAGGACCCGTTTGACCATGAGCATGTCACCCCCTATTTGCGCAAACCCGGCTTGTATAAAACCGGTGCCATGCAACACAGTGAAGACCTGTCTGCCCTGCGCTGGACGGTGGATGAACCCGCAGACTTTGAAGTGGTCAGCCAAGTGTTTGCGCACTTTGCGCCCAACATTCATTTTTCTTGGACAGAAGTGCTAGGCCTGCAGCGCAGTAAGCCCGCACTTTTTGCCGCAAACCACAACATCATTCGAAACGAAGGGGCTGCTATGGGCACCGGCCAAAAACTCTGGAAACGCGCCAAAGAAGTCATTCCTGGCGGCAATATGCTGCTGTCTAAGCGGGCAGAAATGTTTTTGCCCGAGCAGTGGCCCGCCTACTTCAGCAAAGCCAAAGGCTGCCAAGTGTGGGACATGGACGGCAAGCAATACACCGATATGTCCATCATGGGCATTGGCACCAACATCTTGGGCTATGGCAACGAAGAGGTGGACGCCGCTGTGCGCCAAACGGTGGACAACGGCAACATGTCTACTTTCAACTGCCCCGAAGAGGTGTACCTGGCCGAAAAACTAGTGGAGATGCACCCTTGGGCCGACATGGCCCGCCTTGCCCGCTCGGGTGGCGAGGCCAATGCCTTGGCCATTCGCATTGCGCGGGCAGCTACTGGCAAGGACAAAGTGGCCGTTTGCGGCTACCATGGCTGGCACGATTGGTACTTGTCTGCCAACCTGGGCGACGATGAAAACCTGGCTGGCCACCTGTTGCCCGGCCTGGACCCCAAAGGCGTGCCGCAAAACCTGCGCGGCACTGTGTTCCCGTTCAACTACAACAATTACGCTGAACTCGAAAACCTGGTCAACACCCAAGATATTGGTGTTATCAAAATGGAAGTGGTGCGCAACAAGGGGCCGGAAGACAACTTTCTGCACAAAGTGCGCAAGCTAGCCACAGACCGTGGCATTGTGCTGATTTTTGACGAGTGCACATCGGGCTTTCGCCAAACCTTTGGGGGCCTGCACAAAATGTATGGCGTGGAGCCCGACATGGCCATGTTTGGTAAAGCACTTGGCAATGGCTATGCCATTACCGCTACCATTGGCCGACGGGAAGTCATGGAGGCGGCACAGTCCACATTCATCAGCAGCACTTTCTGGACAGAGCGCATTGGCCCCACCGCTGCGCTCAAGACGTTGGAGGTCATGGAGCGCACCAAGTCCTGGGACACCATTACCCAAACTGGCTTGAACATTCGCCAACGCTGGCAGCAATTGGCCGACAAGCATGGCCTGCAGATTGACCACTGGGGCTTGCCTGCACTGACGGGCTACACCTTCAAGAGTGACAACGCACTGGCCTACAAAACACTGATCACGCAAGAAATGCTGGCCAAAGGCTATTTGGCGGGTAACAGCGTTTACGTGTGTACCGAACACACGCCCGCTGTGCTGGACGGCTACTTTGCCGAACTGGACCCGATCTTTGCCACCATCAAAGAGTGCGAAGAAGGCCGCGATGTCATGAGTCTGCTCAAAGGTCCCGTGTGCCATGGCGGCTTTAAGCGACTGAACTGAACCACGGCGCCCTGCAACAAGTGAAAGTAGCCTTCCGCGCCGACGCTTCGCTACAAATCGGCTCAGGCCATGTCATGCGCTGCCTCACGTTGGCTGACGTTTTGCGCCAGCGTGGGGCGCAATGCAGCTTTGTGTGCCGACCGCACGCCGGTCATTTGTTGGACTTGATCAAGCAGCGAGGCCATACGGCCATCGCCCTTGCACCCGCTGATGAGGCCTTTACCGCCCCTGCTGACCCCGCACATGCCCAATGGTTGGGCTGTAGCTGGGCCAGTGATGTCGAACAAACCAAGGTGGCCCTGGCCAACATGAAGCCCGACTGGCTGGTGGTGGACCACTATGCGCTGGACCGCCGTTGGGAGCAAGCGCTGAGAAGTGCGGCAAAGCACGTCATGGTTATAGACGACCTGGCTGATCGACCGCATGACTGCGAGGTCTTACTGGACCAAAACCTGGGGCGCGAGGACAAAGACTATTGCGGACTGTTGAGTCCCCAAACCAAGACATTTATAGGGCCAGCTTTCTCCTTGCTGCGCCCCGAGTTTGCCCAGTGGCGCGAATACAGCCTGCAACGCCGCGCACAACCCAAGCTGCAACAGCTGCTCATCACCATGGGTGGGGTGGACCAAGACAACGCTACTGGCAAGGTGTTACAAGCCTTGCGCGACAGCGATTTGCCCGAAGATCTGCACATCACCGTCGTTATGGGGCCAACCGCGCCCTGGCTGGTGCAGGTGCAAGAGCAATCGGCATCCATGCCACGCCCAACACAAGTATTGGCAGGCGTGAACAACATGGCACAGCTGATGGCCGAGAGTGATTTGTGCATTGGCGCTGCTGGTGGCAGTGCATGGGAAAGGTGTGCTTTGGGCTTGCCCACAGTTGTCTTGATCTTGGCAGCCAATCAACACAGTGGCGCAATAGCCTTGCAGTCATATGGTGCTGCTTGTGTGGCCGCCGACTCACAACAACTAATGTCTCAAATGTCCGCGCTGCTCAACCCGGACAAGAAAACCGAAGCGTTGCGAGAAATGAGCCAATCCGCTGCTCAGCTGACCTGTGGTGAGGGGGCGACTCAAGTGGTTGAACGACTGATGGAACATCATGTCTGACGCTTGCGCTGTCCGTGCTTTGACCGAAGACGACCTGCCCCTAGTCCTTGCATGGCGGAATCATCCTGCCGTGCGCAGTTACATGCTGTCCCAGCATGAAATCAGCCTGCAAGAACACCGCAGCTGGTTTGCGCGTGTGAAACAAGACAAGACACGGCAACAGCTGATCGTGTTGGATGGCGCTGATCCTCTCGGCTTTGTTCAATTCAACCCAGTCTGCCAAGGTGGCATTGCTGATTGGGGCTTTTACGTACGGCCAGACGCACCCAAAGGTAGCGGCACAAAACTGGGCCAAGCTGCTTTGGCACACGCCTTCAAAAAGCTGGGTTTACACAAAGTGTGCGGGCAAGCCATCGAAACCAATGCGGCGTCCATCAGGTTCCATCAAAAGCTGGGCTTTACAGAAGAAGGCCGCTTGCGCGATCAACAACGCATTGCTAATCAATACCACACACTTTTTTGCTTTGGCTTGCTGGCCAAAGACTGGAAAGAAAACCCACAAACACAAGACCAAAAAGATGCTTCAAATTGAAATCGCAGACCGACCCATCGGCCCAGATTATTCACCCTATGTGATTGCTGAACTCTCAGCCAACCACAACGGCAAACTCGAAACCGCGCTGCGCATCGTTGAAGAAGCCAAAAAGGCAGGTGTAGACGCGGTCAAGCTGCAAACCTACAAGCCCGACACCATCACCCTTAACTGCGACAGCGAAGACTTCAAGATTCGCGGCGGGCTGTGGGACGGTCGAACGCTGTATGAGTTGTACGAAGAAGCCCACATGCCCTGGGATTGGCACAAACCTCTGTTTGACCATGCACGCAAGCTGGGCATCACCATCTTCAGCTCGCCTTTTGACAACACGGCCATCGACCTGCTGGAAGATCTGAACGCCCCGGCTTACAAGATTGCGTCATTTGAGGCGGTGGACTTGCCCCTGATCAAATACGCGGCCAGCACCGGAAAGCCCATGATCATTTCCACCGGCATGGCCGATGCGGAAGAGATTGCCGAAGCCATTGAAGCCGCCCGTGAAGGCGGTTGCAAGCAACTCGCGATCCTGCACTGCGTGAGTGGCTACCCCGCACCAGCAGAAGACTACAACCTGCGCACCATCCCCGACATGATCGAGCGCTTTGGCTTGGTCACGGGCTTGTCAGACCACACGCTGGACAACACCACGGCCATCACCAGCGTGGCGATGGGGGCCAGCATTATTGAAAAACACTTCACTCTTGATCGCAGGGGCGGCGGTCCGGACGACAGCTTTTCGCTGGAGCCTGGGGAGCTGGCTGCATTGTGCCAAGGTGCCAAGACAGCCTGGGCGGCATTGGGCCGAGTGGACTATGCCCGCAAGTCCAGTGAACAGGGCAATGCGCAATTCCGTCGCTCGCTTTACTTTGTGAAAGACATGAAGACGGGAGATGTTGTTACCCCAGAAGTGGTGCGAAGCGTTCGACCTGGTTTTGGTCTTCCTCCCAAAGAGTTTGTGAATATCCTCGGCAAACGGTTGGTCAGGGATGTCACTGCAAACACCTCGGTTAACTGGGATGCGCTTGCCTAATGTTTGCGTTCACATCGCTCACCCTCAAGCTGAATGAAGTTCAAAGTTGGATAAACCAGATTCTGGCCGAACAGGAATTAGACGCAAGCCTATGTGTTGAGACGCCTGAAGGATGGTTGGCCGTATGGCAAGAGCTGGTCTATCAGCCTGTGGCGGCAAGCCGATCAATGATCGAATACCAAAAGGCCTATCTGGAAGGCGCAGGGCAACAGGTCTTTGATTTGAGCTTGGTACTGCGCTCTGATGGACGCCCTGTTGGGCTTTTGCCTTTGTCACTGAACCGAACAGACTCATGGCAGTTGACCACAATGGGGGCACCTATAAGTGCACCTATGTTTGTCAAAGACCTGTCCCCGCGAACAGAAAAAAGATTATGCACGGGCACCTTGTCAGTGCTGAAACGGTTGGCATCTGATGTAGGGCAGCAAACCCTGTTAATCGAGCAAGCCCCTTGGCCGAGCGAACTGCGGGCTTGTACGGAATGGCATCAGCAGTTGATGAGCGTCGGCGCAAACATCCAGCCCCGGCATGACCTGTTCGCCGACCTGAGTCCGGACTTGGCCTCCATCCGTTCAACGTTCCGCAAGAGCTACCGACCGCTGATCAACGTGGCCCTCAAGACATGGCAGGCCGCCGTCATGGATGCGGACAACGCTGACCCCAACACCTGGGCCGAGTTCAAGCAACTGCACAAAGACGTGGCAGGCCGCTCCACGCGCGCGGACAGCACATGGGTCCATCAATTGGGCATGGTCCAAGCTCGCAACGCCTTTCTGGTCACGCTGCGGGACCCGTCCAATCAGCGGCTGGTCGGTGCAGGTTTGTTCCAGTTCACCGCCGACGAGGGCTTGTATGCCGTAGGTGCCTACGACCGTGCTCTCTTTGACAAGCCCCTAGGCCATGCCGTGCAACAGCGGGCTATTGAAACGCTGAAAGCACTTGGCGTACGTTGGTACCAGGTCGGTGAACGCCACTACAGCCAGAGCCCACACGCCCCATCCGCCAAAGAAGTGGCCATCGGTGAGTTCAAGCAGGGCTTCTCCAGCCACTTATTTTGCCGGTATCAGTTTTCCTTGTCAGAATTTTCGGACAGGTAATCTGCCCATGACAGTCACACGCAAGTTTTTTCTTTGGCCTGAATCGAGATCGCCTAAAGCTTCTGACTTGTTCGGTCACGAGGTTTCCTCAGACATGATCGAGTCGCTTCTACGAAAAGAATACCCGGGCACGGATGCTGTTCTCTTCTCCAGTGCTCGTGCAGGCATGACAGCCGCTTTGATTCAGCTTGGACTGAAGCGCCCCGATCTTGTTTGGACTCCTGGGTTTAGTAGTCATTGCGTTTTAGAGGCCATTGCGCACGTGGCCACGCCTTCGCCGTTTGCAGTTGATGTACTCAGTGCCGCGCTTATTTATCACCAATGGGGGTTTGTCGGTCAGCCAGACTTTTCGAAGGGTACATTGGTGATCGAGGATGCTGTGGACCACTTGCTGTGTCCAGGTTATTCACCATTTGCCGCGGGCGGAAAATTTCTGCTTTGGTCACTACCAAAGGTACTTGGCACCAGTAGCGGCGGGGTTGTGTTTTGCCGAGACTCGCAGGATGCAGATGACCTTCGACGCATTCGTCAACAGCGCCCATCTTCAAGGATTCAAGCCTGTCTACGATTGCAGGCCAAGAACAATTTCAGGGCATCTTTGTATTGGAATGGTGCTGAAGCGATGCAAGGTGAATTGGTGGCCTCATTCAGGCGGCAGGTCTTCCGCAGTCTGCAGGAAATCCGTGCAATCGCAGAATCAAGGAAAAAATTACTGCATGCCCTATCACCCAGCCTAGCTGCAAAGTTTCAGAATTGGCAACGACTTCCGTCTAACCTGCCTCTCAAGCCCACGCCTGACATCACGCCACATTGGGAAAGCAGTGGGGCCTTCAGTGCTGGGCTGCGCTCTTTCAACACGACTGGCATGTTTCCTCAGTCCGAGTGGGTTCAGTGTGCGCCACTGCCCGTCCACATGGATATTGATTTGGCGGACCTTCCCTCTGCACTTACGGCTAACGGGGTCGATGGCCGACTGATTGCAATGGATGGCTTCTGACCAGCCTACGATTAGTAATTTCCAATGCTCACACCCTAAAAGCTACACCAATCGATATTTTGACCTGCGATGAAAATTCTGTTTGTAGAAAATAGGTACGCCACTTGGGTCTTTGCAGCAGTCGCCCGTGAACTTACTCAGAGAGGACATGAGATTCATTGGCTTGTGCAAAATCCGGTATTTGCGCCTGATTTCGGCACAGTGCATGTGATACCTTTCCCTCAAAGGAGGCTGAGCGCGATGGCTGGTGCAAACTACGACTGGTTGGCACGAACCGATCGTGGAATCTTGCACTTCGGTGGCACAGCTGATCATTATCCAGCCTATGACTACGCCATCGGACAAGTCATTCGCAATCTGCAACCAGATGTCACCTTTGGTGAGTCCACAGAGTTCCATGAGCTCCTTGCTATTCAACACTGCAAGAAAATTGGACGACCATATTTAGTTCCATACGTCATGCGGTATCCGACAGATCGCATGGCGTTTGTGGCCTTTGACACCATGGATCCAGTGGGCGGAGATGGCTCCCAGCTGAGCACAGAAGAAGTCGATGCGATGATCAACGGTATACGCCAACGGCAGGTGATCCCCAGCTATATGCGTCCTACAGCTACGAAACCAATGTCGCATCGGGTTCATCGCTTGGTTGACAAAGCTCGAATCACCTGGGGCTGGTTACGCGGCGAACGTTTCATCACGCCATCTCCTGCTCGAAAGTTGATGCTAAACGCTGCCCGTAATGCTAACTATCGAAAATGGGAGACTCACGCCCAGGCTAATTGGCATCGTTGGGAAAGTCTGTTGGCCGAACGTGGACCTTGGGTACTTTATGCCATGCAGATGCAGCCTGAGAGCAACCTGGACGTCTGGGGAATACCATGGAATGACCAGACGCGCCTTATTCGTGAAGCCGCTATGGCCTTGAAGTCCGTAGGTGCGATGTTAGTTGTGAAACCAAATCCAAAGTCGAAGTATGAGATGACTTCCGAGCTGGCCGAATCGATTGTGTCATTGCCCAATGTGGTCGCACTGCCACATGCTACGCCAATGGCCAACGTGTTTCCACATGCGCCTTTGGTGCTGTCAGTGACTGGAACCATTCTAATGGAGTGTATCTTCGCTCATAGGCCTGTTGCGAGCCTTGGCAGCCACTCCATGACCAAATACCCGGGAGTGATTCATCTCGATCAGCCGAATGCTATCGCTCAAGCATTGCAAGAGGCTCTGCGCGGCCATGCCCCCTGTGCAACCCAGGCGCAGGCTCGGGACTTGCTGCAATCGCTACAAGCGTCCAGCTATTCGGCAACTATTTGGGATCCAGTAGCGCAGCCTGAATTTGAAACAAAAACGACCGTCTCAGATTTGACCAATGCCTTCATGCATGTTATTTGTTCGATAAAAAATCAATCAATAGAATTTGATTGATTCGAAATTCCATTCAAATAAATCATGAAAAATAGTAAAAAAACTTTGACTGATGGCGCCGCCACTAAATGGCGAATCACTAAAGCCGTAAACGCCAGGCCTTTGGTAAATGTTGTTTTTTTGACTTTTTCTGTATATTTGTTGGCATTGGTTTTTATGCCAATAAAGCGAGTTTTTCCAGTGGTATGGGAGGCTGTTTTTTTTCTAATAATAACTGCCTTTTTTGCATTGCTAGGTTCATTTTTACAAAAAAAATCAAGGCTGAATTCTAAAAACCTCAATAATAGAAATCTAAACTGGTATAAACTTTCAAAAACTGTTACGATTATTTCATTTCTTGGGATAATTGTTTCTTTAATAGATAGATTTTTTATTCGAGGCGTTGGATTAGGGTTTGATGCGTTTGAAGCACGTGAAGCCTTGGAGGCATCAAGCGCAGGGATCATAAGCATGATAGCGGCTTATATGGCATCATTTTCCGCATTTGGCGTAATCGCGCAATGGATTGCCGAAGAGTATGATGGGCGAATTGGTGGTGTACATAAAATGTTAGCGTATGCAAATTTGATTTTATACATTTATCTTTCAACCATGCTGGGTTCGCGTTCGCTACTAATTGTAGTGGTCATTTGTCATATCTTTGCAAGATCAACTTTGAGAAAATCTCAAGATAAAAGTACAGATTACAAATCTATAATGGCTTTAATCTCAATGGTCATTGTAACCATCGCCGGCTTGATTTATATATTGCAGCAGCGATTGGATCTTATGGGGATAAGTGCTTTGGAAAGCATACAATACTCAACATACTCATTCACATTGAAAGTAAATGATTTTTTATTGGATTCAATCAGAGGGAGTGAGGTTGTTGAGAGCATAGGGGCAGCCTTGTTTAGTATGATTTTGTATGTATTCCATGGAGTTTTTGAATTTATTTATCTCTTCCAAAATTTGGATGGCCATCATACGTATGGAGCCGAGACTTTTTGGCTTCCATTTAAAATTTGGGGAGCAATGGGTGGTCCTTTAAATGTGATTGATCTTGAGTCAATTAGTAATTATCGATCGGGCGTTTTTACGACATTCGCCGGACCATTGTACGTGGATTTCGGATTGGCTGCACCACTTGCTGCCGGGATAATTTTCTATCTTCTCTCTTTCCCACAACGATTAGCAGCTAATGGGAAGATCCAGTGGATACCGGCCGCACTGCAATGTGAAACTATCATTGTACTCTCGCCTATTCTCAATCTACTTCAAAGTGCAACTGGCACCTATCTCCTTATCGCCGCAGTCAGCATTGCGGTCATAGGCTCTTTAGGTGGCGCTAGACGCGATGGGCAGAGCAAAAATCTACATGAAATTAAGGCTTCAATCTTGGTAAGTAACTAGGTAAAAATTTCAAGAAATCAAAATAAAATGAAGTTTTTGCAAATCCATTCAAAATTTAAATGCTTGTTAACAGGCCTGATAACATTATTTTTTCCATCAAAAATTGCCCGATTTGCTTTAATCATAATGGGTCACAATATTAAATTTGGTGCAAAAATTGGCATTTCTTTTATTTGCGCAGAGAAAATTTTTCTACAAGAAGGCGTTCGTGTTGGGCACTTTAACTTTGTGCGGGTGAATCGATTGGTCATGCGTCGAAATGCCACCTTAGGACGATCGAATCTCATTAATGGGCCGCTCTCAGTAATTTTGGGAGTGCAGGCCGCGATCGGGAATCGTAATAAAATCCTTCGAGGTCCACTGGGTCTCGTCGTTTCAGGGCCTGCGTTGTTCAGGCTGGGTGAACTGACGAAGATTACGGCGGATCACAGAATTGACTGCACAGCGAGTGTCACGGTTGGTGCCTTTTCTACTATCGCCGGCACATCATGCGAGTTATGGACTCACGGCTATGTGCATGATCAAACAGGTCCAGGTCGTTACCGTATTGATGGCCCAGTACGCATCGGTCATAACGTCTACATCGGTAGTGCGAGTGTCATTACTGCTGGCGTCACCATTGCTGACGGGGTGATCATTGGAGCTGGTACTACTGTTGCCCGTAGTCTGCTAGAGCCGGGCCTCTATGTGTCAGCTGGGTTGCGCAAGTTGGAGCGCCCACAGAGCCCTGACAGACGGTCAGACCTGACACTCGTCAAGGATGAGCTGCTTTGCGAACGTGTGTACGTCAAGCGAGTTGCTGAGTAAATGAACATTGCCAATCTGATGCGGTTGTCGGTGTATTTGCTTAGCTTCGGCCTCGGGCGAGGGGCGTTATTCATAGCCCCATTGTTGCTGGCTAATTTTCTGTATGGCGCCGAATACGGTGTGCTCGAAACTGCGCTGGCAGCCGCATCGGTCTGGGCGAGTATGGCGTCATTGGGCACCAGCAGCGCCGTTCCCCTGGTTTTACTTAGGAACAACGCGCAAGCGACAATGCGTGGCATTGTTGTACACCACCTATTAGTGGTCAGCGCTGCAGCATGTTTTTTGTTGGCAGCTGTTGCACTTAAGTGGCCGCTAGTGTGGAAGCTTACCGCCTTGATGACTGGAAGTTTGGTTATGCAGGGTTTGGCGAGCACACATTTAAAAACGTTGGGGCATGGAGATGCCTCAGTCCTTATTGATGCAGGTTTACTCGGCCTGATGGCCATAGCTGTTGTAGGTGCTCATTATCTGGGCGCAGTGCAGCCGATAGACTTTGCTTTTGGGGCCGCCCTGCTTTATTGCTTAGTGCTGATCGTTGCCTATTTGCGAATTTTGGCTCGGCGTTACAGCGCTCAGGGTTCTTTGGCCTGGAGTGCAACACTCAAGGTGGGGATACCCTTGATGCTGGGTGGTTTGGTGTCACTGTTGGCTACCACGTCGGGGCGTCTGGGTATGGGTTTGCTGGCGAGTCCACAATTAACAGCCGAATACGCGGTGCTGGCACGCGCAGGTGCCTTGCCTATTGTTGCCCATCAACTCATTTTGATTGCGAGGTTTCGCAACTTGTTTGCACAATCAGACCAAGCCGTTGAGCGTGCGATTCAACAAATTTTGCTGCTGGTGGTTGGCAGTGTGCTGGCTTTCTTTGTGTTGAGTCCATGGCTTGGTTTTTTGCTGGGGCCTGCGTTTATGCATGCTTGGGGGCAGCACAAGATGGCTGGATTTTTGATTGTGACTCAGGCCGTACCTTGGTCAGCGATTGCGCTGAATGATTTGGTCATCGCTCGGCACCAGGTCATGCACAGAGTGCTTCCCTACAGCATTGGTTTTTTGGCTTTCGTATTGGGTGCGGGTTGGCTTGCTCTCGCTTGGTCAGAGTTGTCACTGGAACGGTTCGTGATAGTTCACAGTGGCGTGATGCTGTCTTTTTACACCGCCCAGTCATTGACCATGAATTTTCTCGGGTTGCGGCTTGTCCGCGTATGGCTGACGACGGGCGCTTTGTATCTGGTATTGGCAGGCATCGGATCGTTGATCAGTTTTGCATATTAAATCTTAAAGCAATTGGAGCTCATAATGGCAAAAATTGTTCACTTTGGAAAGTACTACCTGCCGGATTCTGGGGGCATTGAAAGCGTCACTGTTAGTCTTGCTAAAGGTGCAGTCGCAGCAGGGCATGCAGTAAAGGTTGTTTGTTTTGAAAAGACACCGGCTCCGCAAGAAGAGGTTCTTGACGGAGTCAGCGTTGTGCGCGCACCAATTGAAAAGCTGGTGGCTTCGCAACCTTTGGGTTTGAAGTATTTTCGGGCGTGTATTTCAGGAGCCCTGGGTGCCGACATTGTTCATTTGCACGCGCCCAATATGTTGGCTGCGCTTTGCACCTTATTCATCGGCAAAAAGCCACGCCTGCTAGTCCATTGGCATAGCGATGTGATCAATAAAGGACTTCTTGGGAAAATCCTTCGCCCTTTGGAATCAGCGTTACTTCGACGTGCTGACTGTATTGTCGCTACCTCGCAGGTGTACGCCGACGCCTCAGAGACCCTTCGACCCTATAAAGACAAAATTGCCATCGTTCCGATTGGGGTTCCGGATGCCAAGCATGCTGGGGGTGATGCGGAGCTATCTCCTTCCATTGAGAAACAGATTTGCGGTAGGAAGATTATTCTTGCAGTAGGACGCCTTGTCCCTTACAAGGGATTCAACGTATTGATTGATGCCGCAAAGCATCTCTCAGACGACTCTGTGGCTGTGATTGTCGGGGGTGGTCCATTGCAACAGGAACTCCAACAAGCGGTAGAGCTTGCTGATGTGAAGGATCGTGCTGTGTTGACTGGGCGACTCAGCGATGCTGTATTGCATACCCTTTTCGAACGTGCGACGCTTTACTGTCTTCCGTCTACTTACCGAGCTGAGGCTTTTGGGGTGGTGCTCCTTGAAGCGATGACCTACGGTCTTCCCATAGTAGCGACAGACATTCCGGGCTCTGGCGTGCCGTGGGTAAATCAGCATGGCATTAGCGGCCTGAATGTTCCCGTAGGAGATCCCGTAGCTTTGGCAGGGGCATGCAATCAAATTCTGTCCTCTGCAGAACTTGGAGGCAGGCTGTCAGAGGGCGCGCGCAAGCGCTTTTTGGCCGAGTTCACCGAGGAGGTTTCGGTCAAGCGGATGATGCACGCCTACGACCAGATGCTCACTGCTTGATTTTGAAATCTTGAGTGATCACTTGTTGATTCACTGCCAAATTGAGTCAGTGGTTAAGTCGAATTTCCAGTTGTTTTGAACCGTCCCAGGTTTCAAGGAGATTAGTTGGTTTAAGTTGAGTCGTTAAGTCAGGTGATCGACACTTTACGCAAAGCAGCTTCGGCTGCTTTGTTCATTTTTGGGCTTGAAAATTGTTGCTGCCAGCATGCGGCTGATCGCGACGGGGGCGTCGCTCCTACAGGAAAGAGGTGGTATGCGTTTTGGACTTGTGGTGTTTCGTATGGGGTGGGCGGCTGCCATGGTGGCAGTGACCGTGTTGGCGCTGTTGCCTATAGATCAATTGCAACTGCCGGTGTTCAACTGGTGGGACAAGGCCCAGCACGCGGCAGCCTTTGTGGTGTTGACGGCTTGGGCTTTGTTGTTGTGGCCTGGGGCAACTGGCCGCGTTATGGTGGGCATGGTTGCTTATGGCGCAGGCATTGAACTGGCGCAGTGGGCCGTGGGCTGGCGCTTTGCCGAGTGGGCCGATTGGGCTGCAGATGCAGTCGGGGTTCTGGTGGCTTGGGGGTTGGTGTGTGGGGTGCGTCGGTACTCCTCCCTTTTGCGAGGGTGATGAATGTGTACGGTTGTTTCCGGCAAAATCGGAATTAATAAAATTTGCCGGAAACGTCATGAAGCTGCTATCGAATCAACAACGACTTCACCAAGTCAATTGCGAACAGCTTTTCGAAAACTACCGATCGGCTTTGGGTCATGCGGCTGCCTATACGTATGGCATGCGCTGGAAAACGGTGCGCAACACCGAATACCTTTTCCGGGACACAGATCGACGAGGTAACGGCAAGTCGCTTGGGCCAAGATCGGCGCAAACAGAGGCGCTGTTGGCTGCGTTTTCAGCTGGGCGTGTTGTGGCACTGGAGCGCCTGAAATCGATCACGGAAAAAATACAAGAGCAGGCCAGGTTGAACAAGGCTTTGCGTTTGAACCGCGTTCCGCGTGTCGTGGCTCGGGTGCTGCGGGAACTCGATCGTGCGGGTCTTCATGACAGTTTCACGGTGATTGGAACTCAGGCCCTGTACGCATACGAGACGGCGGGTGGCGCGCACTTTTGGTTGGAATTATTGCCCTCTGGGCAAAAAATGACGGTCGTGTCGGACAAACTGGATGGAGAGGGCTTGCTGGGTTTGCTGAAAAAAGCCGACAAAACGTTTGAATGCGTTCGTGAAAATGGCTATCGCGCTGCAAATGCTGGCCAGTTTATGGTGGATTTGGTGGTTGCACCGCGTGGCATGCACGACTCAGACAACATCACATTTTCTGAGTCGGACCTTGTCGCCATCGAAGTGCCAGGCCTCCAGTGGTTGTTGAATTCACCCAAGCTGGAAGCTGTTGCCATTGATGAAGATGGATGGCCGGTACCCATGCGGGTGCCAGACCCGCGCGCTTTTGCCTTGCACAAAGTCTGGCTTGCTGGTCTTCCTGAGCGGGAGCCGATTAAAAAACCACGCGACCTGGAGCAGGCACGGTCTGTAGCCCAGCTCGTTCAGGCTGAAATGCCGCACCTCTCATTCGACACCACGCTCACATCGTTGCATGGTGATGTCCGCAAATTGCTCCCTTTGCTTGATATCCAGATCTCTTGACCATGAGGCGGAACACTTGCAAAGGGTTGGGGCGTTTGTGGTTCATACGCTGAATGATTTGATGGCGGGCCGCTTGCAAGGCACTGCACGGCTGAATTTGTCGTGCGGCCTGACCTCGTTCCCTCGCGAGGTGTTTGACCTGGCCGATTCGCTGGGTAATCGTCCCCTAGAACCAAGTCTATCAAATACAATAGATTAATCTAGTAAATTGTTGGGGCGCATCGTCCATGACCTATCAACGTCCGTTTGTCACGACCTTGGCCGAGCGTTTTACGGCTGAGCGGCCTTTGATCCAGGTGTTGGCGGGGCCACGCCAAGTGGGTAAGACCACGGGCGTGCGGCAGTTGCTGGCGCAAGGGGCGTGGCCGCACCATTACGCCAATGCCGATGACGTGTTGGTGAGTGACCGCAATTGGTTGTTGGCGCAATGGCAGCAGGCGCTGTTGCGGGGTGATGGCGCTTTGCTGGTGATTGACGAGATTCAGAAGGTGGCCAATTGGCCCGAAACGATCAAGGCACTATGGGATACCCAACCAGGCAGGTTGAGGGTGTTGTTGCTGGGTTCGAGCGCCTTGCAGATTCAGGCCGGGGTGACGGAGAGTTTGGCGGGGCGGTTTGAGTTACTGCGGGTGCACCACTGGACCTTTGCCGAGCTACAGGCCGCTTTTGATTACGACTTGCCGCGCTATTTGGCGTTTGGTGGTTATCCGGGGGCGGTGGCTTTGGAGAGCGACCCTGACCGTTGGTACGCCTATATGAAAGACGCGATAGTGGAGGCGGTGATTGGCAAGGACATCTTGCATAGCCAAAAGGTAGCGAATCCGGCCTTGTTTCGCCAAGCCTTTCAGATTTTGTGTGCTTACCCAGCGCAGGAGATCAGCTACACGAAGTTGCTGGGTCAGTTGCAAGACAAGGGCAACACGGATTTGATCAAGCATTACATCGATTTGTATGGCGGGGCATTTTTGCTGCACGCGCTGCAAAAGTATTCGCCGAAGGCCTGGTTGGCTCGCAGTTCCAGCCCCAAGATGCTGCCGGCTTGTCCGGCGCTTTACAGCATGGCCGCTGGGGTGAATGTGTTGCAAAACGCCGAGCAGCGCGGGCGGGCTTTTGAGCTGGCAGTGGGAGCCGAGTTGCTACAGCAGCCGGGGCAGGTGTTTTATTGGCGCGAACGCAACGACGAGGTGGACTTTGTTTACCAGTACCGCGATGCACTGTATGCGATAGAGGTGAAGTCGGGCCGGAAAAAGTCTGCCAAGGGCTTGGAGGCATTTTGTGCCAAGGTGCCCGAGGCTTTGCGCGTCATCATCACGCCTGAAAATTTTGTACAGTTTTCAAGTAACCCGCGTGGGTTTTTGCAGCAGGTAGCGGTTTAGCCTGTATTTCTTTTGTCGGCGCTGGATAACGGTTTATGCGGGCAGGTTGGGGCGTTTGTGGTGCATACCCTGAATGATTTGATGGCGGGCCGCCTGCAAGGCACTACTCGGCTGAATTTGTCGTGCGGCCTGACCTCGTTCCCACGCGAGGTGTTTGACCTGGCCGATTCGCTGGAGGTGCTGGACCTCTCTGGCAACGCCCTGACCGAGCTGCCGCACGATTTGCCGCGTTTGCGCAAACTGCGGGTGCTCTTTTTGTCAGGCAATCCGTTCACTGTTTTGCCCGAGGTGCTGGGCGAGTGCCCGTCTTTGACGATGGTGGGCTTCAAGTCTTGCCGTATTGCGCATGTGCCCGCGGCGTCTTTGCCAGTGGGCTTGCGCTGGTTGGTGCTGACGGACAACCGCATTGCCGCCTTGCCCGACGCGCTGGGCCGTTGTACCGATTTGCAGAAGTTGATGCTGGCGGGCAACCAACTCACGCACTTGCCCGACGCCATGGCCGATTGCCAGCGGTTGGAGCTGGTGCGGGTGTCGGCCAACGCGCTGACGGCCGTGCCCGAGGTGCTGCTGGATTTGCCGCGCCTGGCGTGGCTGGCCTGCGGGGGCAACCCGTGGTCTGCAGCGCTGGAGAAGGCGGCCTGGCAGGCCGCCGATGTGCCGACGGTGCAAGCGGCGCAGCTGCAGTGGGCCGAGGTGTTGGGGCAGGGCGCGTCAGGCGTCATCCATGCGGTGCAAGACGGCACGGGCAGGGCACTGGCGGCCAAGATTTTCAAAGGCCAGATGACCAGCGATGGACTGCCACAAACCGAGATGTCGGCCTGCATGCGTGTGGGCGCGCACCCGCAGGTGCTGGGCGGCTTGGCACGACTCGATGGCCGTGCCGATGGCTGCCAGGGCTTGCTGATGCCGCGTATCGGTGCCCAGTGGACCAACTTGGCCAGCCCACCCAGCCTGGAGAGCTGCACCCGCGATGTGTATGCGCCCGATGCACAGTGGTCCGCCCCCGTAGTGCAAGCCATGGCCCAAGGCCTGGCGCAAGCACTGGCCCACGTGCATGCGGCCGGTTTGGTGCATGGCGACGTGTACGCCCACAACGTGCTGCACGACCACCAAGGCCATGTGCAACTGGGCGACTTCGGCGCCGCCACCTTTGTCCCCCCCGATCAACCCGCCCTGGCTCGCCGAATGCAGCGGCTCGATGTGCGCGCTATGGGCTGCTTGCTGGGCGAGTTGATTGAGCGTTGTGCAGATGGCGTGGATGCTCTGGGGGCGCTGCCTGAGTTGCGGGATGCTTGTGGGGGTGGGGTGGTCAGTAGCCGGGAATTTGCGGAGGCGCTTTCCGCGCTTTAAGCGGTGTCCTACGTGCTTTGGTGGGAGCCCTGGCCGCGGGCGGGCGTTCCCTACCGAGCAGCGGACCGATATTGCGCGTGGGCAGAAAAAGCCCCGGCGGTGAGTTCCACATCGCCGCGGGCAATGCCGGCCTGCCTGGCTCGGCTTTCCCACCCATCGACCGCACAAGCGACCTCTTCAATAATCTGTTTGCCCCGTTCGTCAGTCAACCCGTAGAAGGCTGCAGTGGTCAGAACTGTTTGGAGGCTCGGACGGTTGTCTACGTCGTCGATGTTGAGGACGTGTTCTGCCTTGTCGATGTTCGGGTTCACATCGAACGCCGGTGCCAAGCGCCAGCCTGTCGCGCCCAGAATGAAACCGTGATTGCGCAGGTGGTCGTCTCTATTCCCAACTGCAACGTTGAACGCCACCCTGCGAAATAGCTGCTCCAGGTCGGCATCCGCATGTGCACCGTCGCCCTTGCTCCGAAGGAACTGGGCCAGCTCCAAGTAGCTTGTGCCCTCGCTTTGCTCCTTGCGAAGCAAGGTCATCGCGGAGGCATAAAACCGTCGCGCTCCGTTGGCGCGGTCAAAACGCTGCACGCAGAAGGTGTGGAACTCATTGTTCAGACGCACTGCCTTTGCGGCAGGAACATCCACCCCCGCCTTCAGCGCGAGACCGTGGACCACGAGCTCCCAGGCACCGACATCCCGATCGTCGTCTCGCGCCGGGAATTTGCCAATCCACAGGGAGCCATCCGCCTCCGTAAAGTTGGCTTTAGGCCGTGCACCACCCAAAGATGCGCCAGGTGCAACCAACACGGACAGCCATTTGCGCAACGCGTCGAGGTCGTCAATGCGGCGGCTGCTCAGCTGATATGCCACCGCATCCAGCTCGCGCAGTGTGGTGCTGGGCGGTGCGGCCATTTTCTCGTTGCCCAGGAATTCCTCGGTGCCGGCAAGCCGAAAGCGCAGAGCACCCTGTCGGGTGAAGTCCTGCACCCCGATGAGGAAGTCCCACGCGTACAGCGTCCGCGGCGTGCGTTTTTCGTCTTTGGCCTGCAGTGCCTCTCGCCGCTTCATCAGCGTCTGGCCCCACCGGTCAGGGGTCGAGTCCAAGAAGATGCCGAAGTTGCCCAGTTCGAGCTTGGGAAAGAATGGCGCTTCGTCCAGCGATAGGTCGGGGTCAAGCGCGAATGCTCGCGCGTCGCGTAGCCACCCGCGCTCGTAATGGAATCGAATCTGGCCGCGGTCGTGTGCCAAGGTGCCGACCAGGCATGGCTGTCCCAGGTCGCAATCGAGCCAGACCTCCAAGGCGTTGTCTTGATGGCTCATGACGCGCTCCCGGTGCCATCCGGAAGGTCGGCAGGAGCTGGCGATGCATTGGTGGCAGCTCGCCGGCGTCGCGGTGCTGACGCCGGCGCTTCGAGTGCCAAATCTTGCAGCTTGCGGCCCACCTTGTCGTCTGCAGCCAGCGCATTGATGTCGGCTTCGAGACCCAGGACCGCCATGACCCGCATGTAAGTGCCCAAGGTTGCGCCCGGGTCGCCAGCCTCCACCTTGTAGAGTGAGGTTCTTGAGATGCCCGCTCGCTGAGACACTACGGCGTTGCTCAGCTTTCGCCGCATGCGCGCGAGCTTCAGCCGCTCTCCAAGCTTTGAAAGCAGCCTCTGCTCCTGCGGAAAGACGATTGGTGGTTTGCGTGGCATTTCGCTATTATAGACAAAATGATGGTTTTATGTCCATAATAGAGATCAATTGCAGGGCTGGGAGGCTCGAGAGCATTGCAGCGCACGCCCGCAGTGAAGGCCTGGTGCTGGTGACGAACAACATGGGGGAGTTCGCACGGGTGCCTGCGCTGGAAGCGGAGAACTGGGTCCACACAGCGCAGTAATTTAAGATTTGTCGTGCATCAGTCGCACAAAAGTGCGTTGACGGCCAGGCTAAGCTGATGGAGCGAATCGATGTCAAGTGCAGCCACCGAAAGCGTTGCCCAACCGCCTCCGGGCGGTTTTTGCTTTTGGGGTGTGCAAAAGGTGAGGATGACCCTGTGTATCACTGGGGCGTAGTTGTGAGAACCTTCTCCAATTCGTGCCTCCAGAATTTGGCCTGGCTGGTCGTGCCGTGACCTGATGTCTCTGGAGACCCCGGGATCAAGAAAAGCCGCGCATCTTTGATGCGTTTGAGTTCACGCTCCATGAATCCGAACTCTGGTGGGTTGCGCTCGTCATCTGCAGAGTTGATGGCCAGTACCTTGGCTTTGATCCGCTCAAGCTGGGCCGTTGCGTTGTAGTCCCGTGAGGCATCCCACTGGTAGAGAAGGTCATTGGCATCGGCTGTGAAGGGGGCATTGAGACGCTGGTCCAGCAGGGCATCTGCTTTTTCTCGTGTGGGCGCGAGTTTTTGGAGGCCTTGGTTTCCTCCGCTCGTGGCAATCGCGAAGAAGACAGAAGCCACTCGCGCGCTGCGCGGCTGCTGGGTGTAGTTGCCATTCATCCATTCTGGATCATTGCGGATGCTGTCGATGATGAGCCGACGTGTCATCCAGTTGCGTCCTGACATTTCAGAGGGCATGGAGGCCATTGGCACTGCGATGTCCATCATGTCGGGGTACTTCTGAGCCCAGATCCAGGTGTGCATGCCTCCCATAGAGTTGCCGATGATCAAGCGCAGCCGCTTGAGACCCAGGTGCTCTGTGACCAAGCGGTATTGGGCTTGCACCATGTCTTCGTAGTTGTAGCGTGGAAACTGGGCTCGCAATCCATCGGAGGGTTTGGTGCTGCGACCCGTGCCAATGCCATCAGGGATGATGATGAAGTACCGATTCGCATCCAGCGCTTGCCCTGGGCCAAACAACTCGCCCGCAAATGCTGGCGTGAGCATGCTCTCTGCAGAGCCCGCCGTGCCATGGAGCACGATGACAGGTATGCCTGTGGGGGCGCCTACGGTGGTGTAGTGGATGCGCAGCTCAGGCAGGGTCTGCCCGGTGTGAAACCGGAAATCCTTGATGATGGCCATCTGCTGCTGGGCCGCAAAAGCGGGGGCGGTCGCGGCGTGGCTGACAGGCAGTACGGGCAGCAGTGTCATGGCGGTGAATACCCCCGGCAAAGCAGCCTTCAAACAGCGCTTTGCCCAATGCTTGAACATCATCATGTCTCCTTGTAATCGATCCAGGCTATCACAGGCCGTGGATAGACACCAACCAACAGCCTACAAGCGGACTGCTCGGGCGTTTCTCAGCTGACATGCCCAGCGTCGAGATGCCATGATTGACCGGCTATTAGTCGCTTCATTGTTTCCCGATCAGGATTGAATACGTCAGTTTCTCATTGATTGCCATTAAATTCCCGATTGGTAAATTCATTTTGCATTCAGGCCATGCTTGCGTCATAATTTCCCGAACGGGAATCAACGAGCGCCATCCATGATCAGCATCTCCACAGCCCAAACCCTAGGTGCCACGCTGCGCGCGGCCAGAAAGCGCATGGGCCTAACCCAGCCAGAGCTTGCGCTGGCCGCAGGTGTGGGGGTGCGGTTCATCGTCGAATTGGAAAGTGGTAAGCCCACGGTGCGCCTGGAGCTGGTGCTGAGGGTGATTGATGCCCTGGGAGGATCGTTGACGTTGACGGGTTTGGATGCCGAGGGTGCTCAGGTCAGAGAGGCCCCCCATGGTGCATGACATCTGCGTCTGGCTTTTTGACCAACCGGTGGGCACCTTGTCGCTGGTGGGCGGCCGACTGAGTTTTCAGTACCGGCCTGATTGGCTGACGCAGCCCAATACAGTTGCGCTTTCGCAGTCGTTGCCACTTGGCCCCGAGCCCTTTGATGACCACCAGTGCCGCGCCTTCTTTGCTGGTTTGTTGCCCGAGGGAAACTTGCGGCGGCTGATTGCACAGCAGTGTCAGGTGTCCAGCCAGAACGACTTTGCTTTGCTCAATGCGATTGGTGGTGAATGCGCCGGTGCCATCAGCTTTGGGCCGCTCGTGCAAGCCATGGCCACCACCGAAAGCGCTGGAGTCGAATGGCTGGACGAGTCGCAACTGAGTGCCTTGCTCGATGAATTGCCGCATCGCCCCATGATGGCGGGGCGCGATGGCATGCGTTTGTCATTAGCTGGCGCTCAAGACAAGCTGCCGGTCGTGTTCGACGGCAAGCGCATTGGCCTGCCCAAAGGTGGTCAGCCCAGCACCCACATCCTCAAGCCGGCCATTGCATCAGTGCAGGGCAGCGTCATCAACGAGGGCTTTTGCCTGGCGCTGGCGAAAGTCATGGGTATGCCCACGGCACAAGCGCAAATTTTTCAAGTCAATGACCGTCAAGTCTTGCTGGTGGCGCGCTACGACCGTCGCCTCGCCGATGATGATGGGCATCAGGTGCGCATCCACCAGGAAGACTTCTGCCAGGCTTTGGGCGTGGTACCCGAGATGAAGTACCAAAACGAAGGCGGCCCTGACCTGAAGGCTTGCTTTGAGCTGCTGCGCAAAGTCACCAGACCGAGCGCACCGCAATTGTTGCGATTATTGGATGCTGTTGTCTTCAATGCACTGGTGGGCAATCACGACGCTCACGCCAAGAACTTCTCCTTGCTCTACGCCACGGGTACAACCGCCACGTTGGCGCCGCTGTACGACATGCTGTCCACAGCGGTGTACGACCACCTCACACCCAAGATGGCGATGAAGCTGGGCGGCAAGTACAAATTCACCGAGGTGCAGGCCAAACATTGGGATCAATTCGCGCTGGAAGCCATGCTGTCCAAGGCACAAACCAAAAAGCGCGTGCTGCGCATGGCTCAGGCTTTGCCCGTTGCAGCGCGTCAATTGCAGGCCACGCCGTTATTTTCAGAGCAATCCATCGTGGCCAAGATCGTGGCCCTGATAGAGCAGCGGTCGGCACTCACCGCACAGCGAATTTTGACGGCGTACGGCGACACCGAGGCGCATGACAGTGATGAGTCCTGATCCATTTCTCGGCTAAGTTGGATCTACCCGTGGGTTGGACCCTGTTCTGTCAGAATGAAGAAAAAAACTGGAGACAACGGATGAATCCGACAATCCCTTTCATCAGAAAACTGGGCTTGGCGTTGCTGTTGGCTGGTGTTGCTCACACCAGCGTCCATGCGCGTGTGACACGCATCGTCATTGATGAAGTCAAGCCGATGCCCACCGATCCATCAGGGGGCCTGGCGACCGAGCAGATCGCAGGCCGTGCTTTTGGTGAACTGGATCCCCAATCGGCAGCGAATCGAATCATCAATGATGTGATGCTTGCGCGAGACTCGGACGGCAAAGTGCGGTACGTGGCCACCTTTGTCTTGACCAAACCTGTAGACGCATCCAAGGCCAGTGGCCTGATGTGGCATGAGGTGCCTAATCGGGGTCTGCGCAGACCCAATGTGGTCGCTGAGCGCAGCAACGGCGACGTTGATCTGACCAGTGCCTGGCAAGGCGATAACTCGGGCGCCACGGCGGTTCGTGCCACTGCCGAGGTAGACAAGTCGCACTGGCTCAAGCTGCCTATTGCGCGTCATCCAGATGGCAAGCCCGTCGCTGGCGAGGTGATCGGGCGCATTGTGAACCGGTCGGGTTTGCAGTCTCAAGCGCTCATCGTGCAGACCAATCCCGTTCCCTACATGCCAGCAAGTCTGGACACGCGAGACGCCAGGCTTGTTTCTCGGGTTGCGGAATCTACGCGTGGCGAGGTGATGGGGGAGGTCGACATTCCTGCGTCCGAGTGGGCTTGGGCCCGCTGCGATGCGGCTCACCCCTTCCCTGGGACGCCAGACCCGAAACAAATTTGCTTGAAGAATGGGTTTGATGCCAGCCGCTTGTATCAGGTGAAATTCACCTCGCACGATGCCTACGCCCTGGGTATCGGATTTGCAGCTTGGCGGGATGTTGGGCAGTTCTTTAAAACGGCACGGTCCGATGATGCTGGGACGGTCAATCCGGTGGCTGGCATGGTGACCCACAGCATTGGACGTGGCGTTTCGCAATCGGGCAATTTCTTGCGCGGTTGGTTGCACCTGGGCTTCAACCAGGATGAGACGGGCAGGCAAGTCCACGATGGCTTGTGGCCGATCATCGCTGGGCGGCGCATTGCGCTGAATTTCCGGTGGGCTCAGCCCGATGGGGTTTTGGAGTTGTACCAGGCCGGCAGTGAAGGGCCGCAGTGGTGGTTGCCTGAGCCCGACTCGGTGCGCGGCACGGCTGCGGCGGGCTTGCTAGACCGATGCACGCAAAGCCGGACGTGCCCCAAAATCATCGAGCACTTCGGGTCTGCAGAAGTCTGGGCTTTGAAGCTGACGACTGAGTGGATTGGCACTGACGCTAAAAGAGATCTGCCATTGCCGCCCAATGTTCGCCGCTACTACATCGGCAGCTCCAATCACGGTGGAGGCGCCGGGGGCTTCAACAGCAGCTTGCCCGGAGCGGGCCTGCCCACTGCAGGGCCTGTTTGCCCTGGGAACAACTATGGCACTGGCGTGCTGCCTGCCAATCCGGTTGCGCACACAGAAACCGTGAACGCGTTGCGTGTGCATTTCAGAAACTGGGTCATGAAGGGCGTTGAGCCACCAGCGAGTCGCTGGCCCCAATTGGCGGACGGTACCTTGGTGCCCGCAAACAAAAAGGACATGGGTTTTCCGACACTTCCACAACTTCGCGCGACAGTGCCTGAACCCGACTTCATCATGCCTGTTATCGACTATGACTGGGGGGCAGATTTCAACCCCGTGGATGGCTCGGGTGTCGCCAGCAATGCGCCGCCAGCCATCAAGCAAGTTCTGAGCATGTTCGCGCCCAAGGTAGACAAGGACGGAAACGAGTTGGGCAGTGTTCCTGTCGTGCTCTTGGATGCGCCTTTGGGAACCTACCTTGGCTGGAACATCACGGCCGGTGGTGCACGCCCCTTTCATGCCGGCCAAATTTGCAATTACGTAGGCGGCATGGTGCCGTTTGCACGTACTGAGCAAGAGCGCAGGACGAACAACGATCCCAGACTTTCCTTGCAGGAGCGTTATGGCTCACACGATGGCTATGTGATGGCGGTGCGTCAAGCTGCCGCACGAGCCCAGGCGCAGGGCTTTCTTTTGCCCGACGATGCCGCGGCATTGATCCGG
>Ga0228703_1000426_pt1 | contig 31805 bp, 29 predicted proteins | sample McNCre217_Aug_MG_3_FD_178020 | JGI IMG/M metagenome (GOLD analysis project Ga0228703, IMG submission 178020) | Freshwater microbial communities from McNutts Creek, Athens, Georgia, United States - 29-17_Aug_MG | ecosystem: Environmental > Aquatic > Freshwater > Creek | place: USA: Georgia...
GTTAAGACAAAGGGTACGCCAATCGGCTCGAAAATGGCGATTTGGAGCACATTAACAGCTAAATACAAGCGTGCAGCCGAGCCAATGGTGCGAGATAATAAGAAAAATGCTGAGCCCGTTTTATAGGCCCAAAATCCAAAGCGTTTCTCTAAATAGCCATAAATCGAAATGAGGTTGAGTCGGTAATACAGCGGCATCAACACCAACGCAATGGTTAAATAACCCAAGGAATGGCCTAATATGACCTGATAATAGGTGAAATAGGTTTTTCCCACCGCGCCAGGCACCGAAATAAAGGTAAGACCTGAAATCGAAGTTCCAATCATACCAAAGGCTACGAGCCACCAAGGGGATTGCCGATTTGCCGTAAAAAAGTCGTTGGTATCCGCTCCACGCGACGTGATGTATGAGATGACGAGTAGAAGTCCAAAATAGATGGCTAGAATTCCACCGGCTAATTGTACAGACATAGAGGTTTAACGGATTTTTAGTAGATTTGTATGAGGTGAATTAATTCTTTCAAAAATATGGATTTCTCCCAAGATATTGATTTGATGAACGGTTTTTCTTTTGCAGAACAAGCGCAAGAACAAACGGATGTTGAGGTCTTATTGGAAGAGGCCACCTCGTTTGGTCATCAATTAGTTGTCTACAATGATGATGTTAATTCCTTTGAATATGTGATTATTACCTTGATCGAGGTGTGTGAACATACCGCCGAACAAGCCGAGCAATGTACCTTAATGATCCATTTTCGGGGTAAATGTGGCGTGAAGTCGGGACTTTATGAGGATTTGCTTAGCATGCGCAATGAAATATGCCGAAGAGGTATTTCGGCTGAAATTGAATCTGTTGATATTTAACCTATGATGCATACGTACCCTTCTCGGATTATTGAACAGGCGGTGGAAGAGATTTCCAAATTGCCAGGTATCGGGAAGAAATCTGCTTTGCGTTTAGCTTTACATTTATTAAAACGCCCAGAAACGCAATCGTTGCAATTAGCGCATGCTTTGGTTCAATTGCGTACAGAAACGAAGTTTTGCCCTAAATGTCACATGATTTCAGACGGGGATTTGTGTGGAATTTGTGCCAGTACAAAGCGTGATGAGAAGATTTTGTGCGTGGTGGAGGATTTACGTGATGTGATGGCCATTGAAAATACAGGACAATATACAGGCTTATACCATGTGCTTGGGGGCATTATTTCGCCTTTGGCAGGTGTTTCGCCGAGTGACCTACACATTGATTCCTTGATCCAACGGATTGCCTCGGGCGAGTTTGATGAGGTGATTTTGGGTTTGAGTCCTACGATGGAAGGGGATACGACAGCTTTTTATTTAACTAAGAAATTGGCGGAATATTCAATTAAAATATCCACCATTGCACGCGGTATCCCGATTGGTGGGGATTTAGAGTATACAGATGAGATTACTTTAGGTAGGAGTATCGTAGGTCGGGTGATTTACGAATAATTAAAATATTCAAAATGAAACGCAATACATTTTTACAATTGATGGGAGCCGGAGCGCTTTTGTCAAGTTTTCGTTCTCGTCAGGTAATGGAAAATGCTCCATTTTCCTTGCCAGCATTGCCTTATGCGTTTGATGCTTTAGAGCCGCATATTGATAAGTTGACAATGGAAATTCACCACGATCGCCACCACAAAGCTTATGTAGATAATTTAAATAAAGCTGTGGGTGCTTCTACGAAATCATTGGATGAGCTTTTAGCTAACGTTTCTACACAGCCCGTAGCCGTTCGCAACAATGGGGGTGGACATTGGAATCATAGCTTTTTCTGGCAATTATTAGCTCCTGCATCAGGAAAACAACCAAGTGCAGAATTATTGGCGCAAATTCAAAAGGATTTTGGTTCTTTTGATAACTTAAAGGCTGAATTTGGTAAAGCTGCATCTTCACGCTTTGGGTCGGGTTGGGCTTGGTTACTTGTGAAGGATGGGAAATTGGTCATTTCTTCTACACCTAACCAAGATAATCCCTTGATGGATGTGGCTGAGGTGAAAGGGAAGCCTATTTTGGCTTTAGATGTATGGGAACATGCTTACTATTTAAAATATCAAAACAAACGCGCGGATTATATCAATGCGTTTTGGAATGTCGTTAACTGGGATTTTGTGTCCCAACAATTTATCAAATAATTACTATGTTACTAGACGAAATCCCTTCCTTGGATTTGGCTGATTTTCAGTCAGGAGACCCTGTGCGCAAGCAAAAATTTGTTCAAGATTTAGGTGCTGCATTTAATACGATTGGCTTTGTTGCCATCAAAGGCCATGGTTTATCTGATGACTTTACAAAAGCTTTATACCAAGGAGTTGAAACCTTTTTTCAGTCGCCAGACGCTTTAAAACAAGCCTATGAGATTCCAGGAATTGCAGGCCAAAGAGGTTATGTAGGTAAGGGAAAGGAGACTGCCAAAGGTTTTAAAGTACCTGATTTGAAGGAATTTTACCATGTCGGTCAGCCGCATAAAGCGGACGGAGATTCCGTTTGGGATGAATATCCAGCAAATGTGTTTCCTGCCGAATATCCGGAATTTGGGATGAATACAGTTAAAGCATTTCAAACTTTAGAAGCGGCAGGAAAGGCTTTGTTAGCCGCAATTGCTCTTTATTTAGAATTGCCAGAGGATTATTTTGAGTCCCGCGTGAAAAATGGAAACTCTATTTTACGGGCCATTCATTATTTCCCAATCGCGGATCCTGATAGTTTACCAGAGGGTGCTGTTCGTGCAGCAGCTCATGGAGACATCAACTTGATTACTTTGCTCATGGGTGCCTCAGCAGAAGGTTTGGAAGTATTGCGCATGGATGGTAAATGGATTCCCATTACTGCATTGCCAGACCAGGTTGTGGTGAATGTAGGGGATATGTTGGATCGTTTGACCAACCATAAACTAAAATCGACGATTCACCGTGTGGTCAATCCACCTCGAGAAAAAATGGGAACCTCTCGTTATTCCATTCCCTTTTTCATGCATCCACGCTCTGAAATGGATTTGAGTTGTTTACCTTCCTGTGTTTCGACAGAATATCCGAAATTATATACGGATATGTCGGCGGGCGAGTTTTTGAATGAGCGATTAATCGAATTAGGATTAAAGAAAAAATAAATTGAAACAGCCAAAGCATCTGAATTTCTTATGGGATGTATTGATCTTGGCTGCAACATCATTTGGAGGGCCACAGGTACACTGGGCCCTTTTTTTGAAACGTTTAGTTCATCAAAAAGCTTATTTATCGGAAGAGGAGTTGTTTGAAATTCAGGCTCTCTGCTCCGTGCTACCTGGGCCCACATCCACGCAAATGATTACGGCAATCGGTTTAAAGCGGGGAGGGGCAAGTTTAGCTTATTTAACTCTCATCGTGTGGATTACGCCTGCCGTTTTCATCATGACGGCAGCAGCCTATGGGATGACTTATTTGACTAATCGAGCAGTGCTCCAATTCGTTTTGCCTGTCGGGATTGGTTTAATCTTGCAAGCGGGCTGGATGATGGCTCAGAAGGTGATTCATAGCCCGATGTACGTCTTTATATTTTTATTAACTTTAGCTCTGGGGATTGCTTTTCCGAGTCCTTATATTTTTCCGCTTGTTTTAGTCTTGGGTGGAGGAATCTCTTCACTGAATTTCAAGGAATTTCCCCGACAGAATAAACATAAAATGATTATTCCTTGGGCGAATTTCAATTTGTATTGGGGATTCTTATTAGGTCTAGCCATTTTGGGTCACGTGACGGATTATTATCCAATTCGGATGTTCGAAAATTTCTACCGAAATGGAAGCATTGTTTTTGGAGGTGGCCAGGTTTTGGCTCCTGTACTTTATACTGAGTTTGTTGAATTTAAAGGTTTGATTCGCTCGGATGATTTTTTGACAGGGATGGCGCTATCACAATCCCTCCCGGGACCGGTATTTGCCTTGACCTCTTATCTAGGCGTGTTGTTGATGCGTGATTATGGATTTTTAGGCGAGTTGACGGGTAGTGCAATCGGTGCCCTGGGTGTGTTTTTACCGGGAACGTTCTTGATCTTTTTTGTGTATCGGATTTGGGGCCAACTGAAACAGTATCGCTTTATTCGGGCTTCTTTGGCGGGTATTCAGGCCTCATCGGTTGGTCTGACTATCGTGGCAGTTTATACTTTTATGTCTCCTTTAATCGTCAACGGCGATGGGGTTGCCATCGCCGTTGTATTGGGTTCATTTCTATTAGCGCAATCGGGTAAATTCCCTGCTATTGCCTTATTTTCAGCCGCGTTATTGGCTGGTTATCTCTTAGCGTAATAGATTCAATAAGTATTGTCCGTATCCGCTTTTAACCAAAGGCTTCGCGATAGTTTCTAATTGCTCTGCATTGATATAGCCCATGCGATAGGCCACTTCCTCAATACAGCCTATTTTCATACCTTGGCGCTCTTCAATCACCTGAACGAATTGACCCGCTTGCATCAATGAGGCAAATGTACCCGTATCTAACCAAGCTGTTCCGCGGTTTAAGATACCTACAGATAATTTTCCGCGTTTTAAGTATTCTTTGTTGACATCCGTGATTTCGTACTCACCACGAGGAGATGGTGCGATGTTTTTGGCAATTTCAACTACATCATTGTCGTAGAAATAAAGACCTGGAACTGCATAATTCGATTTCGGATTTTCAGGTTTTTCTTCGATCGAAATCACTTTATTGTTGTCATCAAATTCCACAACACCATAGCGTTCAGGGTCATTAACTGAATAGGCATAAACCACACCACCATCCGGATCATTGTTGGCCTGTAACAATTTGCTCAGCCCAGAACCATAAAAGATATTATCTCCTAAGACCAAAGCCACTTTTTCTTTTCCGATGAACTTTTCACCAATGACAAAAGCTTGTGCCAAACCATTCGGTTCCGGTTGAACGGCATACTCGAATTTACATCCAATGCTTGAGCCATCACCTAACAATTTCTCGAAATGGGGTAGGTCATGTGGTGTAGAGATGATCAAGATTTCACGTATCCCTGAAAGCATCAAGATCGATAGGGGATAATAGATCATGGGTTTGTCATAAACAGGCATTAATTGCTTGCTTACAGCGAGAGTCAATGGGTGCAAACGGGTGCCAGAACCTCCGGCTAAAATGATTCCTTTCATCTTATCTTCCTTGATACATGTTAGTATAATATTTTTGGTAATCGCCTGATGTGACGTCATTTAGCCACTTTTCATTTGATAAATACCACTCGACTGTCTTCTCTAGTCCTTCCGCAAATTGAAGGCTTGGTTTCCAGCCTAATTCTTTCATAATTTTATTGGCATCGATTGCATAGCGCAAATCGTGTCCTGCACGATCCGTTACATAAGTAATTAATTGTACCGATGTTCCTGCAGTTCTTCCTAATTTTTCATCCATAATCTTGCACAATAAGTGTACAAGGTCGATGTTTTTCCATTCGTTGAACCCTCCGATGTTGTAGGTCTCGCCGATTTTCCCATCGTGGAAAACGGTATCAATCGCACGAGCATGGTCTATGACGTATAACCAATCCCGCACATTTTCGCCTTTTCCGTAGACAGGAAGTGGTTTATTGTTGATGATGTTGTGAATCATCAAGGGGATTAATTTTTCAGGAAAGTGATTTGGCCCGTAATTGTTTGAGCAATTCGTGATCACGGTAGGCAAACCATACGTCTCATGAAATGCACGCACAAAATGATCTGAAGAAGCTTTGGAAGCTGAATAGGGTGATCTTGGATCGTAAGGAGTCGTTTCTAAGAAGAATTCTTCTGGATTGTGCAATTCTCCATATACCTCATCTGTAGAGATGTGGTAGAATTTTTTACCTTCAAATTTCCCTGCCCAATGCTTTTTGGCAGCTTGTAATAAGTTGACCGTTCCGATAACATTCGTCTTTACAAATGCCAAAGGATCTGAAATAGAGCGATCTACGTGTGATTCAGCAGCTAAATGCAATACGCCATCGAATTGATGTGATGCAAACAAAGCATCAATTTGTTCCGCATCGGTGATGTCAGCTTTGATGAAATGATAATTGGGCTTATCCGCAACATCTTCATTGTTGGCCAAATTACCCGCATAGGTCAATGCATCTAAGTTGTAAATTTGGTATTCAGGGTATTTGTTGACGAACAAACGAACAACATGTGAACCAATAAATCCAGCACCGCCGGTGATAACGAGTTTTTTCATATACTTATAAAATTGCTTCTTGCCATGCCCAAGCGTCTTTCAATGACTCTTCTAGGCTTCTTTTGGCTTTCCAATCCAATATTTTATTTGATTTATCCGTGGAAGCGTAAACGGACGTTATGTCGCCAGCACGTCTTTCGCGGATTTCGTAATTGACTTTTTTACCTGTGGCCTTTTCAAAGGCTTGAATGACTTGCAAAACAGAACTGCCTTCGCCGGAACCGATGTTGAAGAAGTCGTAGAATGGTGTTTGATTTTGCTTGATTAAGTATGCCAAAGCTTTGACATGCGCCTCAGCCAAATCGCAAACATGAATATAGTCGCGAATGGCAGTTCCATCGGGTGTAGGATAATCTGTCCCCCAAATTTGTAAGGGCCCACGTAATCCTGCGACCGATTGGGTTAAATATGGGATTAAGTTTGCTGGTGGACCTAGCGGTAATTCTCCTATTTTAGCGCTTTTATGTGCCCCTATGGGGTTGAAATACCGTAAAGAGATTGACTTGAATTGTTGGCTTGCTCGTGTGCTTTCTTCAATGATCTCCTCACAAATTTGTTTGGTGTTTCCGTAAGGCGATAAAGCCTTCATGACCGGAGAGTTTTCCGTTACCGGTAGCGTTTCTGGTTGGCCATAAACCGTACACGAAGAAGAGAAAACCAAGTTTTTGACACCATATTCTTGCATTTTTTCTAGTAACAAGATGGTAGACCCAACATTATTACGGTAGTATTTCAAGGGATTTTCAACAGATTCGCCTACTGCCTTAGCTGCAGCGAAATGAATGACACCCTCAATGTTATAATGACTAAAAACCGTGTCTAAGGTCGCAGGAAGGTTGATGTCCCCTTGAACAAATTCTACGGGTTCTTGACATATTTCGGCCAGTTGGCGTATAACCGAATCAGATGAATTCGAAAAATTATCGACAATAATCGGAGTAAAGCCATGTTCTTTTAGGGCAACATAGGTATGTGACCCAATAAAACCTGCTCCTCCTGTTATTAAAATATTCATGATAAGCCTTTTCGCATTGATGCAACCACAAATTTAGTCCCATTTTTCAGCTTAAAAAAGGGAATAATGGAATAATGTTTAGGGCATTTGACACACGCAATAAATTAGCTATTTTTGTGCATCAAAATGCATCCATGGAAGAACCCGCAATCAAAGCTATGATTCAATTACTAGACGATTCCGATCAGGAAGTCGTTGATATGGTTGAAGCCAAAATGCGTTCTTTGGGCCCTCAAATCATTCCGATTTTAGAAAATGAATGGGAGAACTTGAGTCTTAATCCTTTGGTTCAGAGTAAGTTGGAGAATATGATTCATGATTTCCAACTCGATTCCACGAAACAGCGATTGTTGCAGTGGAAGGAGAGTGGGGGTATGGATTTATTGGAAGGCATGTGGATTGTCGCGACCTATCGTTTCCCAGAATATTCTTTTGCGCAATTAAAAGCGGATATGGATCAATTGTATTTCGAGGTTTGGCCACAAATTCGCGAGAATTTGCATCCGATGGATCAATTGAAAGTGATTAATGGCGTTTTGTTTGACCAATTGAAATTTGGGGCAAATACGAAGAATTTTCATGCGGCCAATAATTCTTTTCTAAATGTGGTATTGGAAACGAAAAAGGGTAATCCGATCAGTCTTTGTGTGATTTACATGTGGATTGCACAAAAATTAGGTCTTCCGGTATATGGGGTTAATTTGCCTAATTTATTTGTTTTGACCTATAAGAAGGATGAAGTGCAATGCTACATCAATGTTTTCAATAAAGGTTTAATCTTTAATAAGGTTGATATAGATAATTATTTGGCTCAATTAAATTTAACGCCAAACGATGTTTATTACCAGCCTTGCACAAATTTGGAAATTATTCGTCGGGTCCTAAGAAACCTTATTATGGCTTATGAAAAGGCGGGTGATGATTCGCACAAAGATGAGTTGACGGATATGATTGATTCCTTGGATTAGTGATTAACTAAGGTGATCACGAATTCATCAAAGATTTCATAAGCTACGTTAAACGAATCTTCTTGGTTTACCTGAGCGCGGAGTTTATCTGCGTTTATTTGCAATTCAATTTCCTTTTGGAACGATAAGCCCGGCTGCTTCCATGCTTTATAGATTGATTCTTTTGCCGACCAGGCTAAGGTAAGCTTCAATGCATCATCTTTCCAAAGCTCCAATTCAATAGGATTCAGAAAGCGAGGGGCTATTTTTTGCACATTCCGGTCTTTTTTTTCGAGATCAATACCTGTTAATGGCTTCTTGCTGATGCAAGCCACAGCAAAAGGGTAGGAGTGACTTATGGAAACGTGCCAAAGGGAATGATTTAAGTAAGGTCTTTTTCGGTCATCCTGATGCAATACCAAGGTTGATAAATCCAACGATTTCATTAATTCCCACAGGCAATAGCGCGCAGCAAGTGATTCGAGGCTTTTATGTGCTACGTTAATTGATGGCATTACCCAAGATGCAGGGAATTTTTGAAAGAAATCGGCAGCTTCTTCAATTTTCCAAAGTTTGACATAGGTGTCAAGGCTAGGGTTCGAAAGCTGTGATGAAATTTCGGGCATATGGGTTGAATTGCAGCTAAAATTACCAATTTTGTAATTATAATTTATGTCAACATTGAAAATAGACCGGATTGATACATTTGCAGGGCATCGCGGTGCCGTTTATGCGCTCTCAAAAGGCCCGGAATCGCATTTGTTTTTCTCGGCAGGTTCGGATGGATGGGTGGTTCAATGGAATTTACAAAAGCCTGATCTAGGTAAAGTAGTAGCGCAAATCAGCGGTTCTGTTTATGCGATGGCTTATGATGTAAACTCCGGAATCTTGTGGGTTGGTCAAAATTTTGAAGGCGTACATGGAATCTTAGTTTCCGATCAAACCCGTGTTTTTTCAATTCAATTGCCTCAATTAGCGATTTATTCCATTGAAATAATGGATGGTCAAGTTTGGGTGGGACATCAGGATGGTCTCATTACGGTGATTGATCAAGCGGCTCAAGCGGTAAAAAAACGTATAAAATCCGGAGAGGATAACGTGCGTTGTTTTTGCAAAATCCCAGGAGGGAACATGGCAATCGGTTCGAGTGATGGATATATACGGGTTTTTAAACCGGATTTTTCGCTCGCAAATGCCTGGTTGGCACATGCAAACAGTGTATTTTCCATCATACAACATGAGGACAGTTTAATCAGTGTTGGCCGTGATGCGCATATTCGAAAATGGGACATGAAAGGGGAGGCTATTGGAGATGGAGTTCCTGCACATATTTATTCAATTAATTCTGTTGTCACAAGTCCTTGTGGTCATTATTTGGCTACTGGAAGTATGGATAAGACCATTAAAATATGGGAAGCAGGAAGTTTGAAATTATTGAAGGTATTGGATTTTGCGCGGTATGGAGGCCACAAGAATTCAATTAATCGGTTGCTTTGGACGAGTTTTCAGGACTTATTGGTTTCCGGTTCGGACGATAAAAATATTTCGGTTTGGAAAATCGATTAACAATTTTTTATAATTTTAGCCTAAATGCTTTTTCATATGCGAATTCCAGAAGTTTCTTTTTCGAAAAGTTTTAGAGGTTATGATGTGCAAGAAGTGGGCGATTATGTACAATCGGTCGCGCTTTTTGAGGAGGAGATGAATCGCCAACAAGCGATTTTGACTGAAAAGGTGCAAGCTTTGGAACAAGAGGTTAATCGCTTGCGCGAAGTGGAGAGTTCGTTGTTTCGTGCCATGAAATTGGCCGAAGAAGCCCAACAGAATTGGCAAGAAAAAGTCGAAAAAGAGGCTTCGAAAGTGTTGGAAGGCGCGAAGAAACAAGCGGATGCTTTATTGGCCTCGGCAGAAAAAGATGCGCAAAAAGCGAAATTGTTGGTTGAAAATGAGCGTAAACAATTAATCGGTCAGGTTGAACAAGAAGTAAAAGAGCAGACGCGGGAGTTAAAGCGTTTGGAAAGTATACAGTCGGAAATTGCAGGACAATTAGCGAATTTTGCCCGACAAACCTTGTCGAGTGTAGAGGCCTGGTCGAAGCCTGAGGAGCTGAAACCCGAGCCCATCAAGCCAGTAGTTAAAAAAGCTAGTCCTGCGAAAAAAAGCGTTTCAAAAGGAAAGCCCGCTGCTACACCTGCAAAGCTAGCTAAGAAACCGGCAGTAAAGAAAGGCAAGCATTTGGATGCGTCAACGATTGAGGATGACGGTTTGCCAACTTTGAATAAGGTTTTGGAAGCCTATGCGAAGACAAGTGGTCCACGTGGTAAGGTAGGTGAAATCAATTAAACTATGCAAGAATATCGGGTAGGATTGGAGGATGTGCGTTTTTTTGCATACCACGGTTTATTTCCAGAGGAGCGAATCCTGGGTAATTGGTTCGTGATATCGGTTCATGTTTCTAAAACTTCGCAAACCCTAACATTTGAACATATCAACCTAACCTTTGATTACGGTCAAATCTATACGATTTGTCAAGAAGTGATGGCGGAACCGGTCGATTTGTTGGAAACGGTCGCCCAACATATTGCAGATCGTTTAAAGCTGACATTCAAGGACATGTCTCGTTATGAGATCCTAATTTGGAAGGAGCAACCGCCGTTGGGGATGTTAGGAGGGAAGTCGAGTGTTTCGTTAATAGAATCCATGGGAAATTAGAATCTCAAAAAAAGCGTGTAAATTCGGAGTAAATTAATAAACTATGCGTCATCAGGTTACGATCAAAGACATTGCCAAGCAGTTGAATGTATCGGTTGCAACCGTTTCACGTGCCTTACGTGATTTGCCTGATATTCATCCGGATACAAAAAAGGCGGTGTTGGATTTGGCGGCAGAATTGGATTATCAGCCCAATGTTTTGGCAGCAAGTTTAGTTAAGAGTAAGACAAAAACGATTGGATTAATTGTGCCTGATTTAGGCTATTATTTTTTCTCTACCGTTGTAAAAGCAATTGAATTAGAGGCGATTAAAGCCGGTTATAGTATTTTGATTACCCAAACGCAAGAATCGTTTGAGCGTGAATTAATCAATATTCAGAACTTATCTCGAAGTCAAGTGGAGGGAATTATCATTTCCTTATCACGTGAAACCGTCAATTTAGACCATATTACGCGTTTGCAACGTCGGGGAATTCCTTTGGTTTTCTTCGATCGCGATAGCGATGAAATCCATGCTTCCAAAGTGATGGTGGATAATGAGCAGTCGGCCTACGAAGCCGTTAAGCATCTTTTAGATAATGGATGTAAGCGTATTGCATTTTTGGCAGGTCCTAAAAACGTCTCTGTAAGCAATCAACGTCGTCTCGGTTATTTGCGTGCATTAGCAGAAGCAGGAATTCAGGAAGATGATTCCTTGATTATACATTCGGATTATTTTCAAGATACCGCGACTTCGCAGACGCATCAATTGATGAAGAGCACGAATCCACCGGATGGTATTTTGGTGGTATCAGACCGTTTAGCATTAGGAGTTTTAGTGGGATTGCGAGAATTGAAAATCGCTGTGCCTGAACAGGTTAAAATTGTGAGTTTCAATAATGAACCCATTTGTTCAGTCGTGTCGCCTACGATTTCTTCCGTAGCGCAGCCATTGGAGGAGATAGGTAAGTTGGCTATGAAATTACTCCTCGATCAAATTGAAGGGCGTACGGAAGGCGAAGAGCCACGTATTGAAGTACTAAAGACCCAATTGATGGTTCGAGAATCTTCCGTTAGATCTTAATTTAGGATTTTCAACACTTTTTCTTGTTGCTTGTACACCAAGCGAAGGATGTATCCGCCTTTGGGTAAGGCGTCCATTAGTTCTGCATTGACGATCCCTGCGCGATTTATTTCATTCACTAGCTGCCCTCGTAGGTTGTATATGGAGAGCTGGTCAAAAGGTATTTCGCGCGATTCAAGCATGCTTAATGGGGCATTTACGGTTACATTGAATTTTTCGGTAAAACATTTTTGTGGGTCACTTACCTGGAATGCGCTACTAATTAAGGGATTAACTGTAATTCCTGCACTTGTTTGATTTGTTGACCAATTGTATTGCCCAATCCAGGAAGCGACTAGGTCAGCCGATTTTCCGTAATCCAAGGTTAAATTCGTGTTGGGTTTTAGATTCAGGTTTTTGAAAATGGTGAATTTATCAAGCACATCTCCATTCGTATCTAAAAATTTGGCATCAAATCGATTATTTTCAATTTCTACGTAGAATGATCCATTCGTTGAGGCATTTGAATAATACATGGCTTTGTGCGGGCCGCTGGGTTGAGGAGCTTTGGTTCCTCCGCCTACACCGTTCACCACATATAAAGTTCCGTTCTGGCTGGCTTTATTAGTATCGAATAAATATGGGCAGGAATTTTCGCTGCCATCGTATTTTCCTGAGCTTGTTTGTGGGGTATGAATTAAAGGGTCGAATGTATCAGAAGTTCCTGTATGGCCTTTCATGGGCTTACTTCGTTCGAAGATATGGCTATGGCCGGATAAGACAAGGTCAACGTGGTATTCGTCGAAAATGGGTACTAAAAGATTTCTCAGATTATATAAAGGAAGATTGAAGCCTGTGTTAGAATCTGAATCATAGGATCCTTTTGTGTAGGGTGGGTAGTGAAAATACACAACGGTCCAATCTTGTTGGTTAGCTGCCAAATCCTTTTTTAACCAAGTCATCTGGGCAGATGGACCATCCCAAAGTCTTAGTTTATCCTCGCCCCAGGCATGGGTATCCAGGCAAATAAAATGCACGTTACCGTAGTCAAATGAATAATAGGCTTCATGATTGGATGCTACGCCATTTAATTCCCCATTTTTGGGAAGTGTAAAGTTTTGAAAATAGGCAATGGAAGGGTCATCTTGATTGACAGAAGTGAAGTCGTAATCATGATTTCCGGTCGATGGGAACAAGCCGCTTTGTTTTAAAATAGGGCCATTTTGATATACTTGGAAGAAATTGTTCTGAAAATCAGTGTCAGAGGCGCCTGCGTAAACATTGTCACCTACCGTGATATAAAGGTTTGTGTATTTATTCCCAATAAACTTTTTAAATCCTTCATAAACGTCTAATTGTTGTTGGCCTGGATACATATCCCCCGTACTCCAAAAACTTATTTTGTTTTTAGAGCCTTTGTTCGGAGCTGTTTGAAAGAAATAGGTTGAATCGCCAACACTTTTGGTAGCAGTAACAATCTTATAATAATAGCGGGTATTGCTAGTAAGCGAATCGATTATGAGTTCGTGTTCTTTGGTTTGGGTGGATTGTTTAATTGTGCGCGTAAGTGCGGTAGGGGATTTGCCTACCAAAATGCTGGGCTTTGTTTCTGCATCCGTTCGAAATCGAATGCGGGTGGAATTTGAGGAAACCATTTGTAAATAGGGTCCCCGGGTAATGTTTTGCGCTTGTACTTCTTGAAAAAGTAGGCTCAAAATGCCAACGAAAATGCAAAGAAATAGGTTGGGAAATGTATTTTTCAAAGTCGATGAATTTGATTGTTTTTCAAAGGTAAATATAGGTAGCGACAAATGATTTATTTTCTCCAGATTTACTGAATTTTTTCTTGGAAAAATAGGCGGAATTAAGGATATTTGTAACTATTGAAAAACCGCTTTGTTTTTTCGAAAAGAGAAATTTTAGCGGGCGGTTTGTTCAACGAATCAAATCATTATTTATGTCATTACACACGAATATTATCCCAATCAACATCGAAGATGAAATGAGAGGGGCGTACATTGATTATTCAATGTCGGTCATTGTATCTCGTGCCTTGCCAGATGTGCGTGACGGTTTAAAGCCGGTGCATCGTAGGGTACTTTACGGGATGGAGGAGTTAGGAGTTAGTTACAACAAATCGTACAAAAAATCGGCACGTATCGTCGGGGAGGTACTCGGTAAGTATCACCCACATGGAGATTCATCTGTTTATGACACGATGGTGCGTATGGCCCAAGATTGGTCATTGCGTTATCCATTAGTTGATGGTCAAGGTAACTTTGGCTCGGTCGATGGAGATTCGCCTGCAGCCATGCGTTATACGGAGGCACGTTTGAAGCGTATTGCGGATGAGATGCTTTCGGATTTGAACAAGGAGACGGTTGATTTTCAGCCCAACTTTGATGATTCCTTAGATGAGCCGACAGTTTTACCAGCGAAGATTCCCAATCTATTATTGAATGGTACTTCGGGTATTGCGGTAGGTATGGCGACGAATATGGCGCCACACAATTTGACAGAGGTTGTTGATGGAATTACGGCTTACATTGATAACCGTGACATTACGATTCCTGAATTGATGCAATACATCAAAGCACCTGATTTCCCTACGGGAGGTACTATTTATGGTGTTCAGGGTATTAAGAATGCATTTGAGACGGGTAGAGGACGTATTGTTGTGCGTGGAAATGCCACATTTGATACGACTAAAACTGGAAAAGAGCAAATCATTGTATCGGAGATTCCTTACATGGTGAATAAAGCATCATTGATTAAGCAATGTGCTGATTTGGTGAACGATAAGCGTATCGAAGGTATTTCCGAGATTCGTGATGAGTCCGATCGCCAAGGAATGCGTATCGTTTTTGATTTGAAGCGTGATGCAGTTGCGAATGTAGTTTTGAATAACTTGTACAAGCATTCTGCATTACAATCTTCGTTTAGTGTGAACAATGTGGCTTTGGTAAAAGGTCGCCCGATGATGTTAAATCTGAAAGATTTGATTCATCACTTTGTAGAGCATCGTAATGAAGTGATCGTTCGTCGGACGAAATATGATTTACGTGAAGCACGCAAGCGTGCACACATTTTGGAAGGCTTTATTATTGCATTGGATAATTTAGATGCAGTAATTAAGTTGATCCGTGAATCGAAAGACCCGAATGCGGCGCAGGAGGGATTGATGAGCAAATTTAATTTATCTGAGATTCAAGCGAAGGCTATTCTGGAGATGCGTTTACAGCGTCTTACTGGCATGGAGCGTGAGAAGATCATGAATGAATATGCGGAAATCATGAAGTTGATTGATGATTTAGAAGATATTTTGGCAAAACCAGAGCGTCAGTTACAAATTATTAAGGATGAATTGACGGATATGAAACAACGTTATGGAGATGAGCGTCGTACGCAAATCAACATGACAGATGAAGAATTCTCTGTTGAGGACATGATTGCAGATGATGAGATGTTGATCACGGTTTCTGCACAAGGATATATTAAGCGTACACCAATTACGGAATATCGTGCACAGAGTAGAGGAGGAGTAGGTTCACGTGCGGTTGCTACGAAAGATGACGATTATACGGAGCATTTGTTCTCAGCAACGATGCACAACTGGTTGTTATTCTTCACGGAGCGCGGTAAGTGTTTCTGGTTACGTGTTTATGCGGTTCCAGAGGGATCGAAAAACTCGAAAGGCCGACCAATTCAAAACATGATGAACATTGAAAACGGTGACACGATTCGCGCCGTGATTAATGTGAAGTCGATTACAGATCCAGATTACATTGATAATAACTTCATTGTAATGTGTACAGAAGATGGTACGATTAAGAAAACGTCGTTAGAAGCGTATTCTCGTCCACGTCAAAACGGTATCAATGCGATAACCATTCGCGAAGGAGACCGTTTATTAGATGTCGCATTAACGAATGGAAATAATCAAATCGTTATTGCAACGAACACAGGCCGTTCGGTACGTTTTGAAGAGACACGTGTTCGTCCAATGGGCCGTACCGCTGCGGGGGTAAAAGGTATTTGGATTGATGAAAGTGTAGCGGATGAGCGTGTGATAGGTATGGTTTGTGTGTCTGATCCTGAAGTTCAACAATTATTAGTTGTTTCGGAGAAAGGCTTTGGTAAGCGTTCAGAAGTAGAAGATTACCGTTTGACAAATCGTGGAGGAAAAGGAGTTAAAGCCTTGAATATCACGGAGAAGACGGGTAATTTGGTTGCGATTAAGGAGGTGAATGACAACAATGACTTGATGATCATCACGAAGGCGGGTATTTTGATCCGAACGAGTGTGGCAGAGTTACGTGTCATGGGCCGTAATACGCAAGGGGTGAAATTGATTCGTTTGAAAAACGAGTCGGATGAAATTTCATCAGTAACCAAAATTGAGAAAGAGCCGGAGCCGGAAGAAGTTGAATTAGTAGAGGGTGTAGAAATCGTTGAAGGAGCTGTTCAAGATACAGCAGCACCAGAAACAGGGGAGGAGAATACAACAGAAGCAGGAGCGGAAGAAGTCATTGAAGAATAATTTTACAGGCCCGTATGCGAGTACGGGCTTTTTTTTAATTTAACTAAACTTATGAAAAAAGTAGTTTTAACCCTGATTACTGTGGCAATGGCTGCAGGCTCAACGTTCGCGCAGGCGGACAAGGCTTTGGTCGAAGCACAAAAGAAGAGTATTGTAGAAGCTGTTAAAAAGACAGATGAAGCTGTAAAAAAAGCGCCTACGAAGCCACGTTTATGGTTAGAACGTGCGGTAGCATATTTTGATTTGGCTTCATTTCCAGATTCAACATTAGCGAATACAGATTTAGATGCATCGTTTAAGGCATTGGATTACATTGCTGAGGCAGTGAAATTGGATACCAAGGAAGGTAAAAAAGGTTCTGTTGCGAAAGATGCAGAGAAATTATTAGACGGCCGCGAGAAAGCTTATGGCGCCTTGATGAACATGGGGGTTATTAAATACCAAGGAAAAGATTATACATCTTCATTCCGTTACATGTCTAAAGCGTCAGAATTAGCAGCAAAAGATACAATCTCAGCGATGTATACAGGTGTTGTAGCCCAATTATGCCAAAAAGATGCTGAAGCACGTTCTGCGTATGAGAAGTACCTGAACATTGGAGGTAAAGATGTGGCGATCATATATGGTTTGGCACAAATTTATAAAGCAGCCAAAGAGGAAGATAAAGCTATTGCTTTAATTGATAAAGGAATTGAAATTTATCCTTCAAGCAAAGATTTGCGTAATGAGAAATTCAATATGTTGATCGCTTTCAATCGAATTGATCAGGCGATAGGTCAATTGAAGGAAACGATAGCTAAGGATCCAAAGGATGTGATGAACTTGTTCAATTTGGGTTTATTGTACGAAAATAAGACCAATACCTTGAAAGAAGAGGTTAACAAGATTGCAGATGCTTCGAATAAAGTGGCAGATGCACGTCGTAAAATCGCTTCTCATAAAGATAAGGCTGAAGTTTTTGTCGACGAATTAAAGCGTACGAAAGCTAAATTGAAGACAGTTAAGCCGAATCAAAAGCCGGTTATTCAGTCGCAAATCAACAAATTAGAGGCTTCAATTGCAAAAGATAACGAGGAATTGAAGGCACTAGAAGGGGAGAAGGCAGAAGCAGAAAAGGCAGTTGGGGATGAAGCGGCCAACAAAGCTAAGATTGCTGAATTAACAGGTAAAATCGATGCGTTGAAACAAGAAACCCCAACTTTCTACGAGCGTGCATTAGCCATTGATCCAGCATATTATGATGCATTGTATCAAATGGGTGCATTTTATTTCAATGAAGGTGCTGAGATCAAGCGTGTTGTAAACGCGATGGATATGGATACTTATAAGAAAGAAGGAAAATCTGTTGAGGAGAAATTAGCAGCGAAGTACCAACAAGCGATTCCATACTTTGAGCGTGCGCTAAAAGTGAAGAAAGATGAAGATTTGAAGGAAATTTTAAAGCAGATTTATCGTGATTTGAAGATCGATAAGCAAGTGGATTAATAGACTTTAGACTTTGGTCATTAGACGTAAGTCGTTTATTAAGAGCCTCAGGAATTTCCTGGGGCTTTTTTTATTGGTCGTTAGACGTTAGACGTTTGACTGTAGAGACGCGATACTTCGCGTCTTAAGAACAGAGAGTTAAGAATGAAGAATGAAGAATTAAGAATTAAGAATTAAGAGTGAAGAATTATGAAGGCGCTTAATAACTGCAATAGAACCTTATTTCATGCTCTATTTAACATAATATAAATTATACAACAAATGTGAAATTTAGTAAGACGCGAGGTATCGCGTCTCTACAATATTGATTCTAACGACCAACGTCCAACGTCTAATTATTTATTGATTGGTAAATTCACCTTGAACGTCGTCCAGTCATTTATGGCTGAGCTCACAGAAATTTGTCCGTTGTGTAAATGAATAATTCGTTCGACCAATGACAAGCCGATGCCATAGCCCTTGGAATTTGCAGTATTTTCTCCGCGGAAAAATGGTTGGAATATAAATGGTAAATCGGCCTCAGGGATTCCTTTTCCTTCATTTTTTACCTCAATTTCAATTTGATTCGCCCGGATGGCCAAGCTAACTTGTGCCTGATTATTTGGGCTGAATTTGCAGGCATTTTCGATCAAGTTTTTGATGGCTGTCAACATCAATTTCTCATCGCCCTTCAACATCAATAGCTCCTCATCATCCGGCATGAATTGCGTATCAAAAAGCACTTTATACGTAGAATTTAGCTTTTGGGCCAAGCTACGCGCTTCCCAAATTACCTCGTCAATTCGGATGATTTGGAAGCCTGCTTGGTAGTCTGTGACGCTGATTTTATTGAGCTCCAACAACGATTCCGTAATGGCGGCTAAATCTTGCGTATCTTCTAATACAGAAGCAATGGTTTGCTTATAATCCGCCGTATTTCGTTCATTTAATAAACTAACTTCCAATTGCGAGGAAATCTTCGTCAATGGATTCTTCAATTCATGCGAAACATTAGCAATAAAGGTCTTTTGAAAGCGAAATGCACTCTCGATACGCTCTAATAATCGGTTGATCGTCGCCACCATCTTCCCTATCTCATCTTCTGAATCCGCGGATTCCAGGCGTTGTTCAAGCCGTTTGGGAGAAAGTAAATCTACTTGCTTGATCACCTCAGAAATGGGATTTACGGCCCTACCCGCGAAAAACCAGCCCGATATTACTACGATGAACACAAATAAGAGAAATAAGGCAATGAGGATATTTTTCAAGTCTTTGGCATTCTCCGCAGAATATTGATCCACAGCACCTGCAAAAACGACGATTCGGCCTTCTGGAGTGACAAATACTGTCCCTAAAACCTCAAGATCTTCCACGCCAAAACGTACTTCCTTGCGTTTTAAGACTTCTTTCACGCGATTTACATCCACATGGAAGTTGATACTGTCATTCGAGCGGTAAATACGCTCATAACAGGTGTCATAAGCCATGATATTCTCCCGGTACAGAATGTCACGGTTGGCCCTGTCGATGATGCGTAATAATTTGGAATCTACTTGCTTGACGTTTACGAGCAATTCTGCTGCGGTATTGGCTTTTTGGCGTAGCCGACTATAAAATTTGTCCTTGTAATTCTCTTGGGTAAACAAATAGATAATCAAGTACGAAACGAATAGAATCGCAGAAACCAGGTAAGTAAATTGATATGTCAACCGAGAACGGATCTGCATCTTACTCTTGTCTTAATATATAACCCATGCCAAATTGTGTGTGGATTAGCTTGCTTGGAAAGCCTTTATCGACTTTTTTACGTAAGTAATTCACATATACTTCGATCAAATTCGAGCTGCCTTCGTCCTCAACTTCCCAGATATTTTCGGCGATTTCCGCTTTCGAAATGACCTTTTCTTGGTTGCGGAGAAAGTATTCCATTAATTGGAATTCTTTGGCTGTTAAATTGATTTTTTGACCTGAGCGTGTGACAATTTTACTGGTTAGATCCAACTCTAAATCGGCGAATTTCAATACTTGAGCTTCCAATAAAGTCTGATTGGAGCGTTTAATTAAGGCTTTAACACGCGCCAAAAACTCCTTGAAATCAAAGGGTTTCGCCAAATAATCATCTGCACCTGCCTCAAATCCCACTAATTTATCGTCGGTCGTACTCAGCGCCGTCAACATCAAAATAGGCGTTTGTATCCCTTCGGCACGCAAAGATTTACACAATTCAAGGCCATTCATTCCAGGAATAATGATGTCAGAAATAATCAATTGATAGGCAGTTCGCGTGGCTAATTGTTTCCCCATCAAGCCATCATAGGCGACATCTACGGTATAATGATTCTCTTCCAAGCCTTGTTTTAAGGATTGGACCGTTTTGGGTTCATCTTCGATTAGCAGGATTTTGATCATTTATTTCAAGAGGCTAACTAGGTCTGCAGGCGAATAATTGATGGATTTTAATACTTTATTGTCCGACTTGCGATATACCTTCCAAAGGCCATTTTCTTCTTTAATTTCGGCTTCCGTACCATCTTTATCTTGGTAGAATTTAACCGTATATTCGGCTTCTTCGAGGCTCTGACAAGCTTTGGACATGTTGGAGCGTTGCACCTCATTGAATAAATCTACAAAGCGTTCACCCAAACCAAATTCCAATACAGCGCCCGATAATACATATTGTAAGTCGCATAAAGCATCCGCGATTTCAACCAAATCGTTTGCTGCAATCGCTTCTTTTAATTCATCTAATTCCTCCTGTAATAAGCTCACACGCAATGCGCAGCGCTCTGCACTCGGGATAGTCGGATTAGCTAAAATGGGTGCACCAAAGGTTGTATGGAACTCGGCAACTTGATTTAATGAGTCTAATTTTTGCATAAAAACGGGTATTATGTTTAAAATTAAGCATTTAATTAGGCATTTCTATTAGGCAAATGGCTTATTGACTAATGAAAATTCACATCAATTTGTAAACAATTTTGCCATTTGTACACATTATCCACAGTTATCCACACAAAAATGTGGATAAGTATATTTCGATTGTAACAGAATGTTCACAACTGTGGATAAGTCGTGGAAAAGTGGATAAGTCGGGAAACAGAATAATTACATCGGTCTACTCTCCGAAAAAGTACCGTCGGTATAAAAAATTAATACCCGCTCGATCGTTTTTTCTAAACGCGGTGGAACGCTTGGTGCAGCCGGCACTTCTTGAGGAGTCGGAACGGCTGTTTCCTTAGGTCGTCTGAGATTTGATTGTACGATCGTTTGTTCAGGAGAATTATTTTTAGGCGATTCTGAGGGCGTTGGTGAAACGGCATCAAAAAGAGAAGGAGAAGTAGAAGCAACGGGAATGGGCTCTTTCGCAACATTCGAAACAAGCGAGGCTCCTAGGCTACGATCTTCAAATAATAAGTCTTCTGCACTAATCTCAGGAAATACACGAAGAATCTTTTGAACTACGTCTAAGCTTGGCTTATTACGCCCAGAAAGAATATGAGAAATGCTGCTACGGGGAATCCCTAATTTATCAGCAAATTGTGAAGCGCTTAATTGCTTGCGCTTAATTAACAATTCTATCTTCTCACTTAAATTCATAATTGTATTTTGTAAACGAATGATATTACAAAAGTAAATCAAAAATTAACAAAAACAAATTCAAGCGAGAAGACAATTGTGATTTACAAAAGTGAAATACAATCGCTACGCAAAGCAATCAGTTTACTTTTGTATAAAGCACCAACTCCCTTTTTGAAGTCCTTTTTAGACATTCCTAATGCTTGGTAAATCTCTTCTGCTGGGCTCTTGTCATGTAATTTCAATACACCATTGTTATCCTTAATCGCATTTAAAATACGCTCAGCCTGGCTATCAATACGTACCATACCTACAGGTTCAAGGCGTAGATCTAATTTACCATCTGGACGAATGTTAGCAATGTAAATGGGAGTAGATTCACCGAAAGTTAGATTTGTAAACACTTGGTTTTTGAACAACATTCCGATTTTACAATTGTTTACTAGGCATTTGATTCCTAGATCTGTGTGTTCAAATGGAATTGCGTCAACTTTGTCTCCAATTGTGAACTCTGAACCATCTGTTAATGGTAGAAATTTCTCTACTCGGGCAGATGCGACAATCCGATCGGTTTGGCCATCTAAATAAACATAGACTAAATAAGAGCGTCCCACCGACATCTTTTGGAACTGTTGGCTGAAAGGAACGAATAAATCCTTTGCTAAACCCCATTCCATGAATACACCCAATGGCGTAACCGCTTTCACTTCTAGGTAAGCAAACTGATTAATTGTTGCCTTCGGTTTGAGTGTTGTAGCGATAATACGGTCTTCCGAGTCCCGATAAATGAAGACATCAATGAATTGATCTATTTCATAGGTTTCTGGGACATATTGTAGTGGAAGTAGGATTTCATCCTCATAACCATCCAAATATAATCCGAATGGTACTTCCTTGATAATGCGTAGGTGATTGTATTCACCAATTTTTAATTCATTTTCCATAAAAAAAACCCGGTTGTTTGAACCGGGTTATAAAGGTAAGGAGATTTTGGTTTAGACTACCACATTGTTTTCGCGCAAGGCTTGATTCAATGAAGTTTTCAAATCTGTACTCTCTTTGCGTTTTCCAATAATCAAGGCACATGGAACACCATACGTACCTGCAGGGAAGTTCTTTTGAATCGAACCTGGAATAACAACCGAGTTTTCAGGAACATAACCAATGTATTCAACAGGTTCTGGACCTGAAACATCAATAATCTTAGATGAACCTGTAATCGTCACACCAGCACCTAAAACGGCTTTCTTGCCAATATGAGCACCTTCTACGACAATACAACGTGAACCAATAAAGGCTCCGTCTTCAATAATCACAGGAGCTGCTTGAGGCGGTTCTAATACACCACCGATTCCCACGCCACCGCTTAGGTGTACATGCTTCCCGATTTGCGCACAGCTTCCTACCGTTGCCCAAGTATCTACCATCGTTCCTTCATCTACATAAGCACCGATATTCACGTAAGATGGCATTAGGATCGTTCCTTTCGCCAAAAAAGCGCCATATCGTGCTACAGCTGGTGGTACAACACGTACGCCCAATTCCTTATAGTTAGTCTTTAACCGCATTTTATCGTGGTATTCGAAAATGCCAACTTCACTTACTTCCATTTGACGAATCGGGAAATACATCACGATTGCTTTCTTTACCCATTCGTTAACCTGCCAGCTTCCATCAGCTAATGGCTCCGCAGTTCTTAATTCTCCCGCATCCACTTTTGCTACAACTTCTTCAATCGCAGCAACGACTGCAGGCGTATTTCTTGTTTCTGGAGCGTCCCACGCCGATAAAATGATCTGTTCTACTGAATTCATATGTTAAGTATCCAAAATTTGAAGATGCAAATTACCAATAAATAGGATTTTATCGAAGTGGATTGGGAAATTTAAAATAGGATTTCTCAGTTTGAAGCCCTTTTAAGTGCAAAATGGCCATGTAAATTTAACTTAAACTTTAATTAGTTAAATTACTGATTATCAGTTAGTTGATAATTGTGGCAGAATAATATATCGTGGAAATATGTGCTTGAAATTAGCAAAATAGACAAATGACATTCTGTCACTCCCCTGCCCCACTCGATCCGCGCGGCATTCGCTTATACAAATATGCAAAATTATCTTGAATAAAAAACGTATCCGAGATAATTTTGCTGAAAAATGTTACAATTAGCTTTTTGGCTAAGTAAAATTATTGCGTTTACAATTGTTGAATTGTGTATTTAAAACGATTAAATAGCGGTTTTATTACGATATTCTTGGAATTGTTCAATGAAAAAGCTATTTTTGATTTTTAATAAGGAAATCAAATTAATTCATTCAATGAAAAAAATTAAAGTTGCCATTAATGGTTTTGGTCGCATCGGTCGACTTACTTTCCGTCGTTTATTGGAAAAAGAAAATGTAGAAATCGTAGCTATTAACGATTTAACTGACAACGCTACTTTAGTACATTTATTAAAGTACGATTCAGTTCATGGACGTTTTAACGGAACTGTTACTTCTGATGCTGATAGCATTACTGTAAATGGTCACGTAATTAAAGCTTTCGCTGAGCGTGATCCTAAGCAATTGCCTTGGGGTGCTTTAGGAATTGATGTTGTGTTAGAATCAACAGGTCGTTTCATCGATCAAGATGGTGCTGGCCAACACTTAACTGCTGGTGCACGTAAAGTAATTATCTCTGCTCCTGCGAAAGGTGATATTCCTACAGTTGTATTAGGTGTTAATGATGATACATTAACTGATGATATGACAATCATTTCAAACGCTTCATGTACAACAAACTGTTTAGCTCCAATGGCTAAAGTTTTAGATGATGCTTTCGGAATCGAAAAAGGATTTATGACAACTGTTCACGCTTACACAGCTGATCAGAACTTACAAGATGCTCCTCACTCCGACTTACGTCGTTCTCGTGCTGCTGCATACTCAATCATTCCTACATCTACAGGAGCTGCTAAAGCGGTTGGTTTAGTATTGCCACACTTGAAAGGTAAATTAGATGGTAACGCTATGCGTGTTCCTACTCCAGACGGATCTGTCACTGACTTTACAGCTGTTTTGAAGAAAGATGCTACAGTTGCTGAAATCAACGCTGCTTTGAAAGCTGCTGCTGATGGCCCAATGAAAGGTATCTTGGAATTCACAACTGACGAAATCGTTTCTATCGATATCATCGGAAACCAACACTCTTGTATCTTAGATTCAAAATTGACAACTGCTATGGGTAACCTAGTGAAAGTTGTTGGTTGGTATGACAACGAATTCGGTTATTCTTCTCGTGCTGCTGATTTGATCGCACGTGTTGGATAATTTCCATTCAAATTCATGTAACAAAAAAGAGGCCTAGGCCTCTTTTTTGTTTTGTATGCGTGCATAGTTAATCGAATAGCCTTTATCATACCAAATTTTTTCAAAGCGGGTCTTGATACCGAAGTGATCATCATACCATTCTGACTCATAGAGTTTTTTGGTCTCGGCCAAAACCGGTAAACCATAAGCACGGAACTGCTCCATCGAATAATCGAAAAAGGGTTCTGAATCCGTTTTCAAATGGATGATTCCATCCGGTTTTAAAAGTCGTAAATATTTTTCCAAGAAAAATGGGAATGTTAGACGCTTCTTCTCATCTCGATCTTTCATTCGAGGATCTGGAAAGGTAATCCAGATTTCATCGATTTCATTTGGCAGAAAAAAATCTTCAATGAATTGAATCTGAATGCGTAAAAATCCTACATTGGTTAATCCTAATGCATCTGCTTCTCTACCTCCGGCTGCTAATCGATCACCTTTGATATCGACACCAATGAAATTCATGTTGGGAAACAATTTGCCCAAACCATTCGTGTATTCTCCCCGACCGCAGCCTAATTCGACCACGAGCTTATGGGAATTCTTAAAGTATGTCTGATTCCAATTTCCTTGGCAAGCGGAAAAGAATGGTTTCGGGGATTGAATAACACTATCTAATCGCTCCGCCCATTCGTATTTATATGTTTTCTGTCTACTCAAAACGTTTCTTCTATTTCAGCTACTAAATATGTGCTGCCTGTAATTAAAATAAAATCGGATTCACTTTTGCACGCAAGCTTAATGGCCTGATTCACATTTTCCGCTAATTGCCCTGTTAAGCCATGCCGACTAGCCATTTCCTGCAATTTATCTGCCTTCAATGCCCGCGGATTATGCGCTTCAGTGAATAGATAAGCAGCATCTTTTGGGAATAATTTCAAAACCCGATCAATGTCTTTGTCGGCGACCATGCCTAATATAATTGTCAAATTTCTCGGATGATATTGCTTCACTTGTTCCAAAATCTGAGTTATCCCAGATTCATTATGTCCCGTATCAGCCACAATCCAGGGGTTTTCCTGATATACCTCCCAGCGACCTCGTAACATAGTATTTTTCCGACATGCAGCAATTCCTGACTGAATCTTTTGCAATTCAAATGGAATGATTCCTAATTCATTCAATTGCTCACACCAAGCAATCACGCCACGCAAGTTATTGACTTGGTAAATTCCTGCATAGGGACTTTCCAAAGTAAATTTTCCCCAGGTATTTGTTTCTACTTCCAATTGCATACCTGATTTTGTAAACACAGGATTATTAACCCGTACTTGATCACTTGCAAATCGAATGTTAGCATTTTCGGAAATAGCTTTTCCTTGAAAAATCGCGCTAGTTTCAATTTGCTTTTCACTGATGCAAACAGGTGTATTAGCTTTGATAATACCCGCTTTTTCGCCGGCGATTAATTCGAGACTATCTCCCAAAATGTCCTGATGATCGTAGCCGATATTGGTGATTAAACATCCAAGTGGATTGATGATGTTGGTGGAATCCAGTCGACCGCCTAAACCTGTTTCAATGATGGCAAAATCAACTTGTTGCTCCTTGAAATATTGGAAGGCCATGATCACCGTCCATTCAAAAAAACTGGGACGGATGGATGCTAACAAAGGCTGATATTGATCAAAGAAATCAACAATCCATTGTTTATCAATCTCTTGACCATTGATTTTGATTCGTTCGGTAAAGGATTTAAGGTGTGGAGATGTATAAAGACCTACTTTATAGCCATGTTCTTGTAAGATGGAGGCCATAAAATGAGAACTGCTCCCCTTGCCATTTGTACCTGCAATATGCAGGGACTTAAATGCCTCGTGTGGATTCCCTAATTGGGCCGAAAGGCTCTCTATATTACCTAAACCGGGCTTATAAGCCTTTTTCCCTTCCCGATGAAAAACAGGTAATTGGGCATACAAGAAGTTGATGACTTCTTCGAAACGCGTCATAATTAGTTGGTAGGCACAATTTTAATCGTTTTAAATCCACTAGCTCCTCGACTAATCCCGTCACTCTTTGGATAAAAACGTGCGTTCTTAATCAATTTTTTATAGCGCTCTGCTAAGGATAATTTCACGTTGGTGCGATCGATACGGATTTCCGTCACATTACCTTTTTCGTTGATGCGAATAAAGAAGGTGATTTCACCAGTTTCAGAACCATTATCAATTCCATTCAATGATTTGGTATCAAATGTCCAATCTTGGGCAATTTTACCTTCTCCATTTCCTGAACCAGATCCACTCCCATTTCCTCCACCACCGATCCCTGTGCCGGTACCTTTACCAGTTCCTGTACCCGAACCTGTTCCTGTACCACTTCCTCCTGTCTTTGCACGTGGTGAACGCTTACCCATCGTTAAGTTTAAATCTACGACTGGTTCAGCTTCCTTTTCTTCTTTGGCTAACACGGGTGGACTTTGTTTCACCGTCACAGGGCTTTCGACAGTACTAGTCAAAGGAGGAACCGTATTTGCTTGTTCTGCTTCTGTCGTTTGCGTAATTTCTTTTTGCGATTGAGGTTCAGGTGCAGGAGGTTCTTGTTCAAACGAAATTTCACCTGCTGAACCATCTTCCATTGTCGGAATTTTAGGTGTAGGTGATTCATTCCAAATTTGAACCTGCCAAATCAATAGAAACAACACAGCATTAATCAGCAAAGTGATAACGAATGCTTTACGTTGATTCTTTTTCTCAAAGTCTTTTTGTGAATAGCTGATGCTCATATCTTATCTTTTGTAAACCCAAATATCTAATTTCTTTTCTGCCTTCAAGCGCGCGGCTGCCGCATAACCTGAATCAAAATCTGCTACTTCTCCCACACTTACCCGGTAATGCCCCTCGCCTGCTTTTTTCTCAATAATTTGCACATTCTCAAAGCCTTTGGCCACTAGTTCCGCCTGGCATGTCGCTGCTTTTGATTCCGTTTTAAAACTTCCAGCTACTAAAAATATCCCTCCAGATACAGGCTCTACAATTTCTTCCTGAACTGACGCTGCTAACGGTTCCTTTTTAGGAACTTCTGTGATAGCTATTTTCGCAGGTGCTGCTGGCTTCGTTTTCTTAATCCGAATCGTCAATGGACTGAACGAACTATTCACGTAGCGAGAATTTGGCTCCGTCAAATAATAAGCTGCAATTCCACCGAAGAAAAAGGCCAACAACACATACGTGTAAAATTGATGTTGACGAGTTCGTTTAGGCGCTGGTTGGAATGTTGGCAAATCGACTGCCGACTTCTCTACTGCGCTTTCCTGTAAGACGGGTTTCTTTTTCAAGGTGCCTAAACTTACAGGTGTCAATCCGTATTGATTCAAATCAAAATTGATCGCTTGATTCGGTTCAAACTGCAATCGACCTGATTTACTCACTTGAAACACACCAATATTCCCAAATTGGAATTGTTTATCAGCCTTAATCTGTTCAGCTAATGTTTGGCCAAATTGATGTACAGCCGCAAAAGCCTGTTTTTGACTGATGTTCTTTTCCTTAGCCCACAGGGTTGCTAATAATCCATCATCTGACTGTAGGCGCTCGTTAAATGCAACCCATTTTGATTTGGGATGTATCACTTGCTCATCATCCAATTTGAAATCTTGTGAATTCAACACAAAACCTCCAAAATGAGGAATAATGACACAATCATGTGTGTATAGTATTTGTTCAATAAATGCGATCATCGGATTCATTGTTGTCATGATTAAAACGAATAGGCTACGCCTACCGTATAATTAAGTCCTTGACTTGGATAATTCAAGTAACGTTGGAAATTCTTGCCCAACAAGTTATTTGCGCTCACGGAAATATTGAATTTCTTTGTGATCAAATAATTCACTTTCAAGTTTAAATCGATGATATCATCCATTTGAATGCTTTTTCCTGTAGAACTCTGAAATCCATATAATCCTGAAATATAAAATAAATCAGGCGATACAATGATCTTATCCTTGAATGTAATTGAGTTCGTAAAAGATAAATTCATCATAGGACGATGAAATGCCTTATCTACTGTTAAATCTTGGTAGGTATTGAAATCATATTTCAAGATAGATAATACCTTATCAAATGTCTGATAATTTACCTGGCCTGACATATTAAACACCTTCGCTGTTTTAGTTACATCCGTATTTGAATAAATAACATTGAAACGTGTAGAATCTGCAGCTGTGCTCACCAACATCGCAAGATTGTTATATTCAGAATAGCCGAATTTCAACTCAAAATCTAGATTACGTTCGTTCGATCCCTTAATTCCACCATAGATGTTCGAGCTCTGTGTCGTATTTTGCAAGTTGATTGCAAGTTTATGATCTAACCAATTGTTCTCCGTTGCAAATTGATTGTAGCTATTGAAATAAGTCTCTCCGCCTAAACCCACAAAGACATGTAAGAAGTCGGTAGGTTTGAAATCAACCTTCAACAACGGAAATAAACGCGTTTTATTCAATGAAATATTGGCGTCTTTCTCATTGACAATGTTCAATCCTCCTGTTACAGCTAAACGATTATTCTTGTATAAGAAAGTTGGTTTTACGCGGTATAATTCTCTACGGTTATTCACAAACGCAAAGGTATTTTCCGACATGTTCATCTCACCTGTCAAATAAGCCGAGAAATTATCCGTCACGCGTAAGATTCCTTGCAATTTACTATCCCAAATCCACTCTTTGCTTGTATAGCTATTCGTCAAATAAGTTAAGCCAGAGGTTGCAATGTAATCCCATTTTACATCCTTTTTCGAATTGGAAATACTACCTGAGTAATTGAACTTATTGTAGGCAATATCTAAATCCTTAATGAAGGGAACAGAAGCGAATGCTTCTTCTGGTCGGCCGTAGTAATTGTTTTCAGTACGTTTAAAGCTAATTTGTCCATCTAGGAAATAATTTCCAGTAAAGGTTTTGCTATACACCTTAGCCTCATTCTCATTGCGGCTTGAATTGCCCATGCTCACAGGGCCCCGACGGTTTGCATCATGATTGATGTAAACACCTTGAAACTGGTTTTCTTTTGGAGTGAATCCGAAGTGACCATTCAATAAGGTATGGCCATAATTACCTGCACCAATTTTCACCAAATTTTTAAACTTAGGACCAAAAGATGAAACTAATTCATCTCCTTCACGTGGACCTATGACAGTCGTTGTCAACAGGGTATTGCTTGTTGCATCCCATTTCCGGTCAAAAAACTCGTACTTCATTTTACGACCTTTCTGCGTGTTTTCGATCTCATTTAAGGGTTCGAAATTGCGCGAAATCTGTGGCTGAAGAACGATTTTACGTTCTTTCTCCAAAATGATGTCATCATTTTGAATATTACCTTCTTTCTTGTCTTGAGCAAATAAACCAGTGGATACCCCCAGCATGAGCACACTACAAATGATCAATGGATTCGTTTTCATTTGAAATTTCATATTCAATTATTTTAGGGGTAAGCTTTTTAATGTTGTTTTGGCTAATTCAATGACTTCATTGTCGGTTGAATTATCGATGACTGATTTCAAGATGGCTTTCGCTTGAGGAAGATTCTTCATGGATACGAAGTTGGTCGCTAATAAAATATACGCTCTACCCATCACCGCATCAGATGCTTCAGCAAACTCGTTTTTAAACTTATTGCTAATCATGTCATTCGATTCCTTGAACTTGCCCGCTTGGGTTAATTGCTGTGCCAACTGGTATTGCGCTTCAGCACCAATGTCTCCTTTCGGATCTAAAGCAATGGTTTTGTTTAACCATTCTGTGCGTAACGAAACAGATGCACTATCTGAATAAGCTTCCGCTAATCCCCGACTCATTTTAGCTTTTTCTTCTGTGCTATATAGATTCAAAGGTTCTACTTCAGTAAATACTTTAGCGACAGAATCCAATTGTTTGGCAGCATAAAATGATTTGAAAATGTTATTGTAAGCATTCAATTGGTTCTCTACTTCTGGATTCTTGCTCGCATGCAAACGATACAAGGAAACCGCCCCATTTGCATTTCCTGCATTGTTTTCTAGCTCAGCTGCACGAAGGATTGCTTTGCTAACCAATGGATGTGCATTTTGCTCAATCACCTTTTTGTAAGCTTGCAATGCTTCAGTCGAATCTTTGATCTGATCGGCTGCATCGGCAATTAAGAAATAGGCTTCTACCACATTTTCATCCGTTGGGTATTTGGCAACAAACTCTTTCAAAGCAGGAATCGCTTTATCAAATTTCTTTCCATCGTAAATACCTTTTGCTGCACTGTATTTCAAGTCCATCGATTCTGCATCCTCAACAGCATTTGTTGCGCTTTGGTAGTTTTCCAATACTTGACCAAATTCCTCTGGTCGGCCTACTTTAATCAAGTTCTCTTGTAATCCAATCAAGGCATCTTTCGCAATCTTATCACCTGAGAATTCATTGATGATACGCTTATAATCTGCTAATGCCTGCTCGTATTGTTCTGTATTTGTATATGCTTGTGCACGTTTTAGGATGGAAGAAGCTAAAAATTCACTCTTAGTTTTAGCCTCAATGATATCTGTAAAACCTGCAATCGCCTCTTTGTAATTATGGCCATTAAATAAGATTAAGTTCTCTTGATACAAGGCATCTTCGGCATATTTAGAATCTGGGAAGTTGCTTCGAACTTGTTTGAATGCTTGACGTGCTTCTGCATCACGATTCAAATAACTCAAAGTCATTCCTTTTTGGTATAAAGCGTAATCTTTCTCTGATTTGGCTAATTCCGCCGCTTGACTGTAATAAGTCAATGCATCTTGATATTTACGTGAAATCAAATAGGTATCTGCCAAACGAATCAAGATCGTCGGATTGTTTTTCGCATTCGGCGTAGCCTTTAAACGGTCTACATAGGCTTTAAATAAATTGTTGGCCTTACTGAATTCCTTCGTATTGAAATATGCAAATGCCAAACCGATGCGAACTTGTTGGATGAAATCTTCCGTTTGCCCCT
>Ga0228703_1000428_pt1 | contig 31726 bp, 29 predicted proteins | sample McNCre217_Aug_MG_3_FD_178020 | JGI IMG/M metagenome (GOLD analysis project Ga0228703, IMG submission 178020) | Freshwater microbial communities from McNutts Creek, Athens, Georgia, United States - 29-17_Aug_MG | ecosystem: Environmental > Aquatic > Freshwater > Creek | place: USA: Georgia...
TCGAGCGTGGGGAGCAATTGGATACAGGCATTGGTCGCCACATAGTCCACGCCCGTGCCAGCAGCATTGAGTTCGCCCACCATGACCACACACGCGCCACAGTCCCCTTCTGCGCAACCCTCCTTGGTTCCGGTGCGATGCAACTGCTCGCGCAGATAGTCCAAAACAGTAGTGGTGCGGCGCTTGCCTTGGGCTTCAACGATTTGTCCGTCGAGCACAAAGCGCACGGTGTTGGTGGCTTGGGTCATATGAGGGGGCGGGGCAAAGGAAAAGAATGGATATTCTAGGGATAAGCACTGCCTTTTGCGGTGAAGTATGCACCTGCGTATACAAAAACTAAGGCTATGTCAGGCCTTAAGAGTCCACTTTTAGGAACCCCGGTACGTAGAGTAACTCCAAGGACTTACTAATAGTGGTACGTGGTAATGCTGGTCGGTATGCGCCACACCAAAGTCCAAACTGACTTGGTCCAGAAAATTAGGCTCTGGCAAAGCAACGCCCTTGGCTGCGAAATACCCTTTGACGTCAAAAACCAGCCGGTAAGTGCCCTTTTTCAGGCTTTCGTTGTCATAGAGGGGCCCATCAGGGTTGCGCCCATCGTGGTTCAAGGTAAACGACTTCACCAAAGTGGCGCTACCTTTATCGGTCGTAAAAAGCGAAACCCGCATGCCCGCGGCAGGGCCGCCGTGCATGGTGTCTAAAACGTGCGTGCTCAATCCCATAAAAACTCCAAAAACAAGCGAAATAGTCTGCAAAAAGTGTATACAGTTTCTGGCTTTGGGGCTATCATGACCAGTCCATTTTCAAGATCCGAGAAACTGTATGGACACCACCACTGCCACCCGCGCTATTGTGGACGCATTGACAAAAGCCATCGTGGAGCACCGCCTGCACCCAGGTAGCAAATTGGCCGAACAAAAACTCGCCGACCACTTTGGCGTGTCACGCACTCTGGTTCGTCAGGCCTTGTTCCAATTAGCCCAAAAACGCCTGATCCGCATGGAGCCCGCCCGAGGCGCGTTTGTCGCCACGCCCTCCAGCGAAGAAGCCAAGCAGGTATTTGCCGTACGCAGAATGCTCGAAGCAGAAATGACCCGCAATTTTGTGCGTACCGCTACCAAAGCGCAGATTCAAGCCTTACAAGAACACGTGACCCAAGAAAAAGCGGCCGTGCAACGCGGTGACGTTGCAGGCCGAACCGATTTGCTGGGCGACTTCCATGTACGCATGGCCGAGTTAATGGGCAATCTTGTTTTGGGACAAATCTTGGGTGAACTCATCTCACGCTGTTCCTTGATTACCCTGATGTACCAATCGGACAACGCCGCCGAGCATTCCGCCCAAGACCATGCCGCCATCCTCAAAGCCATCGTGGCCAAGGACGAAACCCTTGCTGTGCAATTGATGGACGAGCATCTCAGCCATGTAGAAGCCAGCCTGACGCTAGACCGCAAACTCCCCAACAGCGACATCGCAATGGCTTTGGCCTGATGCTGTTTGAGAAAACCAGAACCCCTATGTCCAAACATCACGCCCATTACGACAGCACCGCCCCCTACCCGCGCGACTTGGTGGGCTACGGACGCACCCCACCGCACGCCCAATGGCCAGGCCAGGCAAAAATTGCCGTGCAGTTTGTTTTGAACTACGAAGAAGGCGGTGAAAACGCCACCTTGCATGGCGATGCTGGTAGCGAACAGTTTCTTAGTGAGATGTTCAACCCGCCCAGCTTTCCTGACCGCCACCTGAGCATGGAAGGTATTTATGAATACGGCTCGCGCGCAGGCGTATGGCGTATCTTGCGTGAATTCGAAAAACGCGGTCTGCCTCTTACCGTGTTTGGCGTCAGCATGGCGCTTGAGCGTCACCCAGAAGTCACCCAGGCCTTCGTTGACCTCGGCCATGAAATCGCTTGCCATGGCTGGCGCTGGATCAATTACCAAACCATCGACGAAGCCACTGAACGCGCGCACATGCAAAAAGGCATTGAGATCATTGCGCGCTTAACCCAGACCACGCACGGCAACTCAATCCACGGCGCTGGTTGGTACACCGGTCGCGACAGCCCCAACACCCACCGCTTGGTAGCAGACCACGGTGGTTTTGAATACGACAGTGACTATTACGGTGACGACCTGCCGTTTTGGATGCAAGTTAAAAAAACCAGTGGCGAAGTCGTGCCCCAGCTCATCGTGCCCTACACCATGGACTGCAACGACATGCGTTTTGCTCTGCCCCAAGGTTTTAGCCAAGGGGAGGATTTCTTTACCTATTTGCGCGACAGTTTTGACGTGCTCTATGCAGAAGGCGCAGACACCCCAAAAATGATGAGCATCGGAATGCACTGTCGCTTGCTGGGCAAACCTGGACGTATCGTGGCGTTGCAAAAGTTTTTAGACCATATCGAGAAGCACGACAAAGTATGGGTGTGCCGCCGTATTGATATCGCCCGCCATTGGAAAAAGGTGCATCCTTTCCAGGCGAATTGAATTTTTGAAGCAAGACCATTAAAAATGACTTCGCCATTGATCACCATGCAACAAATCAACAGCTTGCCGCGCTCAGAGGCGGCCGCCTTGTTGCAAGGCTTGTACGAACACTCTGATTGGATTGCAGAGCAAGCTTTAGATGCACGTCCATTTGCATCGGCTGCCGCACTCAAATACGCCATGGTGCAAGTCTTACAACGCGCTGGCCGTGACGCCCAAATTGCATTGGTGCGCGCCCATCCTGAATTGGCTGGCAAGGCGATGGTGAGTAAAAGCCTGACCGCCGAATCAACCAACGAACAAAGCAAAGCGGGACTGACGGATTGCACACCAGAAGAGTTCGCGCACATCCAACAACTCAACGCCAGTTACAACGCCAAATTTGGCTTTCCTTTTATCTTGGCTGTAAGAGGCCCGCGCGGAACGGGGTTGACCCGTCAGCAAATCATCCGTACTTTCGAGCGGCGTTTGCACAACCATCCCGAATACGAGCTAGCAGAATGCTTGCGCAATATCCACCGCATCGTTGAAATACGCCTCAACGACAAGCTAGGCTACCAACCGACACTCGGTAACGAAGTGTGGGATTGGCACGAATGGCTGGCGCAATTTAGCGACGCAGGCTCTGTCAACAAAAAAGCACCACATGCTGCACGGGAAGAACTGACCGTCACCTACCTCACTGACGCGCATCGTAAATGCGCGCGCACGATAGAACTTGGCATGCGCGCCTGCGGCTTTGACGACGTGAAGATAGATGCCGTAGGCAATGTCGTTGGCATCTACAAATCCAACCAGCCCAACGCCAAAACTTTGATGACGGGCTCCCATTACGACACTGTGCGTAACGGCGGCAAGTACGACGGACGCTTGGGCATTTTTGTCCCAATGGCTTGCGTGCGTGAACTCGCGCGTGATGGCAAGCGTCTTCCTTTCCACATTGAAGTTGTCGCCTTTGCCGAAGAAGAAGGCCAACGCTACAAAGCCACCTTCCTCGGATCTGGCGCATTAGTCGGCGACTTCCAACCTGAATGGCTGGAACAAAAAGATGCAGATGGCATCAGCATGCGACAAGCCATGCAACAAGCAGGTCTCAAGATTGCAGACATCCCTCACCTCAAACGCCAACCAGCAGACTACTTAGGTTTTGTAGAAGTACACATTGAACAAGGACCAGTACTGAACGAAATCGATATTCCACTGGGTGTAGTCACATCGATCAACGGCAGCGTGCGTTTTGTAGGAGAAGTGACAGGCATGGCAAGCCATGCAGGCACGACTCCGATGGACCGCCGCCGCGATGCCGCAAATGCAGTTGCAGAGTTGGCGTTGTACGTAGAGAAACGAGCGCTCCAAGATGCGGAAACTTGCGTTGGAACCGTCGGCCAATTGCATGTACCAAATGGCTCTATCAATGTTGTCCCGGGTCGATGCCAATTCAGTCTTGATTTACGCGCAACAACCAATGCAGCGCGAGACGCACTCATGCAAGACGTTCTGGCAGAACTCCAAGCTATTTGCGAGCGCCGTGGACTGCACTACACGCTAGAAGAAACTATGCGCGCAAGTGCTGCACCTAGCAACCCTGCGTGGCAAGCCCGATGGGAAAATGCCGTGCAATCGCTCGGTGTACCTGTGTTCCATCTTCCAAGCGGTGCAGGCCACGATGCAATGAAATTGCACGAAATCATGCCCCAAGCGATGTTATTTGTGCGCGGACAAAACGCGGGCATCAGCCATAACCCACTAGAGAGCACTACCAGTGATGACATGCAATTAGCGATTGATGCCTTCATACATTTGCTCCATAAACTATGACAAACACAACTACTTACACCCAATTAGACGCATGGATTGACGCGCACTTTGACGAACAAGTGAAGTTTTTGCAAGCGCTGATTCGTGTACCCACCGACACGCCACCCGGTAACAACGCGCCACATGCCGAACGCACCGCCACGTTGCTCAAAGACTTTGGATTTGAAGCAGAAAAATACCCGGTTCCTGCCAATCAAGTTCACGACTACGGCCTAGAGAGCATCACCAATCTGATCGTGCGTCGCAAATACGGTCCTGGTAAAACGATCGCCTTGAACGCCCACGGCGATGTAGTCCCACCCGGAGAAGGATGGACCAAAGACCCTTATGGCGGAGAGATTGAAAACGGAAAAATATTTGGCCGTGCCAGCGCTGTGAGCAAATGCGATTTCTCCACCTTTACCTTTGCAGCACGTGCGTTAGAAGCCGTGAACGCTGCGTCTAACCAAGCACTCAAAGGCACGTTGGAATTGCATTTCACCTACGACGAAGAATTTGGTGGACTGCTAGGACCAGGGTGGTTACTAGAACACGGACACACAAAACCCGACTTGATGATTGCGGCCGGTTTCAGTTACCAAGTCGTCACCGCGCACAACGGTTGTTTGCAAATGGAAGTCACCGTGCACGGCGAGATGGCACATGCTGCCATTCCAGACAGTGGAACTGACGCCTTACAAGGCGCAGTGCACATCTTGCAAGCACTGCATGCGCTCAATACCGAATACCTCAAGACTACTTCCACAGTGGAAGGCATCAGCCACCCCTATTTGAATGCCGGTCAAATCCACGGTGGCACCAACACCAATGTCGTGCCGGGCAAAGTGGTTTTCAAACTAGATCGGCGCATGATTCCAGAGGAAGATCCTGTAGAAGTAGAAGCCAGCATCCGCCAGACCATTCAAAAAGCAGCGCAGTCTTTCCAACCCCCTCGGGGTGGTAGCCACATCACGGTAGACATCAAGCGCATCTTGCTAGCCAAGTCTATGAAACCTCTGGCGGGAAACAAGCCTTTGGTAGATGCCATTCAAAAGCATGGGGAAGCTTTATTTGGCGAACCGATTCCAGCAGTGGGTACGCCTTTGTACACCGACGTGCGCCTGTATGTAGAGCGAGGTATTCCTGGCGTGATATACGGTGCAGGGCCACGCACCGTGCTGGAATCTCATGCAAAACGTGCAGATGAAAGACTGGAACTCGAAGATTTGCGACGTGCGACCAAGGTGATTGCAAGAACGCTACAAGATTTGATTTTGTAAGTGCCACTTCACCCAAAAAATTTTAAATAGCAAACAATGCGCTTTCTTTTTAGGAGGCGCCATGTTCAGTCCAAGCTCTCATTTCCACACCACCCCCGCTTTGCTTTGTAAAACGGGCGGTCAAACGCTTGACTATACGGACAATATCCGTACAATTAACGGAACTCCTTTTTTTCGAGATGCCGTCATGGAAAACAGCAATGCTTCAAATTTACGTCAAGCACGTATGGAATTTAAAACTACTGCAGAGATGAAAGATCTGCTAACCCATGCTGCTGCACTAGATGGCTTAGATCTAACTTCTTTTGTACTAGGTCCTGCAATAGAAAAAGCCCGTAAAGTGGTTCAAGAGCACAACAGCATCACTCTGTCCAAGCAAGGTCAGGTTGCTTTGGTTGAGCTTCTAAATAAACAAGCAAAGCCAACACAAGCAATGAAAGAACTTATGGCTTTGCCTGACTTTCCTTTTAGTAAAAATTTGGGCAAGGCATGACCATTGGGATATCGCTGTATGACCCTAACCAGACATACAACGGACAAAAGCAATTTGATTGCGGCCACAAAACTATCAATACTTTTGTGCACAGCAGTCTTAAGCCACAGATTAAGAGAAATCTAAGCGTTGCTTATGTCTTAAGAGATTCTGCGAAAGAAAACAACTTTGTGGGTTTCTACACCATTGCACAATTTACGGTGGATTTGGGACAACTATCTGCGCTCAAACTCGGATCCATGCCCAGAAAAATCCCCTGTACCCGCTTGATCATGCTGGGTATTGACAAGCAATACCAAGGGCAACAATTAGGTTCACGTTTAATGCGACATGCACTCACCATATCCCAGCAAGTTGCGCAACAAATCGGTAGCTTTGGACTTTATCTCGACGCCGATCCCGCTGCCTTGGACTTTTATAAAAAATTAGGCTTTACCTCGCTAGAAGAAGATAGGTCTCCACTTCCATCCCCGATGTTTTTGCGCATTCACCCCAATGTTTAGCGTAACGGTGTAGCAATCACATGTAGCAATATCAATTTGGAAAAGAAAGGCTCTTCATCATTAAGGGGGGACGACGGTATTCATTAAACTTGTAAGTACGAAAAACGAGTTCAATGGAGGTAATACCGTGTCCCAAATTGATTCTATATTGGGCCTGTCAGATTTGACAATCCTGCGGGTGCAGCGCTCTAAGAGCGTTCATGTGTGGGCTAAACCGTGCACACGCCCTGTCTGTATTCATTGCGGGCATAGCGCGTTAAGAGTTAAAGCAACATGCAAACGCACGCTCAAACACACCCGCCAGGGCAACCAAGTCATGGTGCTACACCTCTTGGTGCCCAAGTACCACTGCAAGAGCTGTAACCGTTACTTTCGCCACCGATTCAAGGGGATTCGTCCAAGGCTACGTGCCACGGAGAGTTACCGGCTAGAGGTCTTTGAGGCCCATGATGGTGGCGTTAGCCAAAGCAAACTGGCGCTCACACACAAAATTGGCAGCGCAACCGTCGAGCGCTGGTATCAACACCACATCAAGCAACGTGTCTTGGAATTCTCTTCTCGCTCTTGCCCGCAGGTGCTAGGAATTGATGAGCACTTCTTCAGCCGCAAACAAGGCTATGCGAGTACCCTCGTAGACTTAAAAAACCATAAAGTCTTCGATGTCGTCTTAGGTCGCTCCGAGGCGAGTCTGCGCCACTACTTAAGCCGACTGCAGGGGCGCGATCAGGTCAAGGTGGTCGTCATGGATCTGTCCGAGACCTATCGCAACATTGTGCAAAAGTACTTCCCCAATGCGTTGATCGTGGCTGATCGCTTCCACGTCATTCGGCTAGTTAACCACCACTTCCTCAAGCTGTGGCAGCAACTTGACCCAAGTGGCAGGAAAGATCGAGGTTTACTGAGTTTGATGCGTAGGCATCAGTGGAGGCTGACTCAAGCGCAGCAGAGCAATCTCGATCACTACTTAGCGCAGTTCCCCGTATTGCACGCGTTCTACCAAGCCAAGCAACGCCTATCCACTCTGCTGCTAAAGAAAACCGTCAATGCAAGAAGGGTCAAGCACTATCTGCCTAGATTGCTAGCCTTGATCAGGCAATTTGCAATGAGTCCGGCAAAGAGCTTGGCCGCTACTTTGACATCATGGATTGAACCAATCGTCAGAATGTGGAGATTCTCAAAATCCAATGGAATCACCGAAGGCTTCCACACAAAGATGGAGATGATCTCAAGGAGAGCGTATGGGTTTAGAAACTTCCAAAATTACCGCTTGCGTGTATTGGCACAATGCGGTTGGAATGGTGTAATCAATCGTGTTTAATGAATGCCCATCCCCCGTTTATGGGGAAGAGCCAAAAGAAAAAAGCCTCGATTTCTCGAGGCTTTTTCTTTTATTGGTGCGGCTGGCAGGAATCGAACCCACGACCCCTTGGTTCGTAGCCAAGTACTCTATCCAGCTGAGCTACAGCCGCTTAGGAAAGAACGAAATTCTAGCATAGCCAATTGCAACGGCTTTCACATCACTCTGGCAGCACACCAATCTCTTTGGTCACGTCGCTCCAGCGCGCGAGTTCAGCAGCTAAAAACTTTCTGACATCGTCTGCAGACATGCTTCCATCTGCCAATGGGCCAATATTGGCAATGCGCGTCGCCAAGTCTTTATCGTTCAGTGATGCATTGACTTCTTGGTTTAGCTTGGCGATCACATTGGCAGGGGTGCCTGTGGGTACAACGATAGCGAACCAACCCACCATATCAAAGCTACCCAGTTTTTCAGACAACGCTGGAACGTTCTCCCAACCTGGCACGCGCTTAGCTGCAGTCGTAGCAATCACACGCAACTTACCTTGTTTAGCCAATTGCGCAGTTGAGGCCAAGTCGGCAACCATGGCGTCTACGTGTCCACCCATCAAGTTTTGCGAGCCAACACCTACGTTGGCATAAGGCACTAAATTAGCGGATGCTTTTGCACGGGCGTTGAATAGTCGCGCGATCATTCCACTAAAGGTGCGAGGTCCTTCGTTTCCAATGGAGAACTGGCCACCAGATGCTTTTGACTTTGCAATCAAATCATCTAGTGTTTGAATCGGTGAATTTACATCCACCAAGATGGCAAAAGGGCTACGCGCAATAAATGCTACGGGCGCAAAATCTTTTTGTGGATCGTAAGCCAGCTGCTTGAATAACAAAGCATTGGTGATCAATGCTGCGGTCGTTGCAAAGTAAAACGTGTAGCCATCGGGCGCAGATCTGGCAGCGGCTTGCGCCCCGATTACATTTTGACCGCCCGGCTTGTTATCGATGACGATCGCTTGACCCAAAGACTTGGTAAGACGTTCACCCAGCAAACGCGCAACATTGTCAGGACCAGAACCTGGTGGTTGTGAGAGCACAAATTTAATTGGCTTATCGGGCCATGCAGTGCTTTGTGCCCAAACTCCAGCAGTGGTAGTTAAACCCGCGAGGGCAGTCGTTTGTATAAATTGTCTACGTTGCATTTTGTCTCCTTGTATGTACGAGAAATCTAAGTCGTCAATCAATTTAGTCTCAAAGCATCTAACTGTTGTGTCACGTCTTTTAAGTCGGTACACACACCGTAAACATAATGGTCGGGTCTGACAATTGCAGCCACAACAGCATGCTTAGAAAACCAGTTAGCCAACACATTTTCTATCTCAACCAGCTGACCAACTCCAAGCTGTGCCACTTGCAAATGCGGTAAATGGCGAGTTGCTGCAGCGTGTAAACAATCCGCGCCAGCTTCTTTGGAGAAGATGACTTTCCAACCAGCAGGAAAAATCTCATCCATACGCACTGGTTGCCCATCTTTATTTTGTAAAAGGGGCTGAGGAAAAATGGTTCCTCTGGCAGCATGTTGGACAGGTGACAGCAAACCAACTGTCAAAGCTGGTTGAACGTCTTGCCTAGGCATTGGTTTCACTTCACCACCGCATTCTTCCAGCAATTTGGCATCGCGTGCACGGGCTTTTTCAACATCACGTTCAGTAATGAGTTTGCCAATTCCTTTGATACGCGTTGTGAGTTCGGTGACATGGGCTTTTCTTTCAACCCCATAAGAATCTAGCAAGCTATCGGATGCGCCATTTCTTAAGACAGCCTCTAAGCGCCAACACAGATTGACAGCATCTCGCACCCCTTGGCACATCCCCTGCCCTAAGAAAGGTGGTTGCTGGTGCGCAGAATCTCCCGCCAGAAAAAATCGCTTGTTACGCCATGTATCAGCCACCAATGCGTGGAACCGGTAACTGGCTTGTCGCCAAAGTTCTCCGTCTTTGGGGGTGATCCACGGCGCCAAAAGTTTCCATGCGCCTTCTGGTGTGGAGACTGTGCGTGGATCTTCTCCCGCGTTGATAGAAATTTCCCAACGGCGGTGGTTGCCAGGACAAATCAAGTAAGTGCAAGGTCTTTGCGGATTGCAATATTGCACGCTGGTTGCAGGCAACTTTCGCAACCCTTCTTCATTGACCAGAACGTCCACCACCAGCCAAGGCTCGTCAAAATCTAAATCCTGCAAACCGATTCCAGCGAAGCCACGCACTGCGCTACTGGCTCCGTCGCAGCCAATCACATATTGCGCTTTTATCGTTGACACACTTCCGTCGTCGGCCTGCAAGGTCAAAGTAGATACTTCGTCGTCTTGTTCTAAATTAACAAGCGTTTGTCCAAGTTGAATGTCAATGCAATCGTATGAAGTAGCATGCGCGCGCAACACTTTTTCTACAGGCGGTTGGGTGAACACCATAGAGGGCAAATGCGCCAGAGGATAAGGTGGATTGACGGTAGACATCCGCTTGATCATTTGTCCGTCAACGCCGTAGAAAACCGAATCCGTGAACGGTTCTAAAAAAGGTTGGATTTTTTCTACCAGCCCCAAATGTTGGAAAACTCTTGCAATCTCGTGGTCTAGGGCAATTGCTCGCGGCTTATCGTAAACATCGTGCAATTTGTCGCAGACAAAAGTACGAATACCTTTCTTCCCCAATAACCCAGCAGCTATCGCGCCAGTGGGACCGAACCCCACAATGGCAACTTCGTACATACCTTGATTAGGAGGCAAAAAGCACCGCCTTTTGAGCTTCTTTCAAACGCGCACTAGGGGGCGCAGATATTCCCCACTGGTCCACACGTCCAGGTGGCCAAGTCCAATCATTGGGATATCTAGCCTGATAACTGTCGTCCACTTGCTCCACCTCAGCGGTGTACTCAATTACGATATCAAAAGGACCTACAAAATAATTGAATGCGTTGTCTCCAGGCCCGTGGCGTCCTGGCCCCCACTCAATACCAAAACCCGCATCTTTCATACGCCCACCACCACGCATGACCGAATCCACATCGGGCATCAAGAAAGCAATGTGATTGAGCGCATCGTTATCGGTATCCCCCAACGCAATACTATGGTGATCGCTGTTACAGCGCATGAATGCCATAATGCGTGTACGGTCAGACAAACTGAAATCCAGAACAGACTCCATGAATTGTCGAGTTGCTTCGACATCATGGCTATTGAGAACTGCATGTGCCAAGCGAATGGGTTTATCGCTTTCTTCATGTGCATCTGCATGCAAGGCGTCACCATAAATCAGCTGGAATACACGCCCATCGGGATCTGCGATGGTGAGTGCTTCGCCTCCGCCAGGAGTGTCAAGTTTTGCCCTTGGCTTTAAAACTTTTCCACCCGCCGTCACCACTGACTTGGCGACAACATCAAATGACGACGTATTTCTAAGCCGCAAAGTCACGTAAAGAATTTTGGCGGGACCCTCTGCATAGTGAAGCGCTAGTAAATGGTGGTCTGCGCCAGTGCCTCTGAAATAAAGAGCGTCAGATGTTTTTTCCACCAAATCTAAACGCCAAACAGAGGTGTAAAACTTTTCAGCTAAATCAAGGTCTGGGACAGTCAGAGCAACGCTTCTGAGGCCGCTAACAAGTGAAGATGCATGCGTCATAGAAGTATTATGGCTTCATTATTATTTCGCCTTACTAGAAAGAAACCCATGGATTTGCACCTTGCCAACAAACATGTCTTGATCACAGGAGGCAGTAAAGGAATAGGACTTGCTTGCGCACACAATTTTCTCAACGAAGGTGCAAAAGTCACCTTGGTTTCGCGTGATCTTCAAAATCTAGCCAATGCGTTGAAAAAACTTTCTGCAAATCATCCTGCGGCCTCGATCCACACCATCGCTGCTGACTTACAAATTTCAACGATGGGTGAAGAGGTGTTGAACAACGCAGAAAAGCACTTCGGTCCTGTCGACGTATTGGTGAATTCCGCGGGAGCTGCGAAGCGCACTCCTCCTGAAGAGTTAACACCGGATGTCTGGCATGCCGCCATGCAAGCCAAGTACTTCTCCTATATCCACATGACAGACCCTACGATCAAACGCATGGGCCAGCGCGGTTCGGGAGCCATCGTGAATGTTATTGGTGCTGGTGGAAAAATTGCAAGTCCCATCCATATGCCAGGGGGCGCAGCAAACGCCGCTTTGATGCTGGCTAACGCGGGCATGGCTTCTGCCTATGCCGCTAAGGGTGTGCGCGTAAACGCTGTTAACCCTGGACTCACATTAACGGACAGACTGCAAGAAGGTCTTACTGCTGACGCAAAAGCGCAAGGTATATCTGAGGCAGAAGCCATGCAACGTGCGAATGCGCGTATTCCCTTGGGACGCATGGCCAATCCCAATGAAGTTGCCGATGCAGTAGTTTTTCTAGCTTCACCCAGAGCCAGTTACATCACTGGCGTCGCATTAACTATGGATGGGTGCATGACACCTGTTGTTTTTTAAATTCAAATAATACAGATGACTACAAAACCCAAAGTCATTGCCTTCGACATCTTCGGCACCGTGGTCGATTGGCATGGATCTATTTCAGAAGAAGTTCAAAAGCTCAAGCTGCCAGTCGATACCAATGCGTTTGCCACGGCTTGGCGCAAAGGGTACCAACCCGCTATGGCACGTGTGCGATCAGGCGAGTTGCCTTGGACAAAGATAGATGACCTGCACCGCATGATCTTGGACAAGATCTTGGTGGATTTTGCAATAACGCACTTGAGTGAAAGTGAAAAACAACACCTCAATCTAGTCTGGCATCGCTTAAACCCATGGCCCGATACAGTGCAAGGACTCACGCTACTCAAAAGCAAATTCACTATCGTGACCTTATCCAATGGCAATCTTGGTTTATTGGCCAATATGGCCAAGAATGCCTCACTGCCATGGGATTTGATTTTGTCAGCAGAAGTATTCAGACACTACAAGCCAGACCCTGAAACATACCTTGGCGTTGCAGAAATTTTTGATCTACCACCGCATGACGTCATGCTGGCAGCTGCGCACAAAGACGACTTGCTTGCTGCGCACCAATGCGGCTTACAAACAGCTTTTATAGAAAGACCCTTTGAATTTGGTACTGACCATATCAGACAGGATTTACACCAAGAATCTTTTACAAACTATCACGCCAAGGACATGCTTGATTTAGCTGCTCAATTAACGTGATGCTTTCTAAATACTGCTACCAGCTTCAGACTTCCGAAACTTCTTTAGCAGTTTCAGCGACAGGCGTGCGAATCAAGTAATCAAATGCGCTCAGTGCTGCTTTGGCGCCCTCGCCTGCGGCAATCACAATTTGCTTGTAAGGCACCGTTGTGACATCACCCGCTGCAAAAACACCTGGCACATTGGTATGGCATTTCGCATCCACCACGATTTCTCCGTACTTGCTCAACTCAACCGTGCCTTGCAAAAACTCGGTATTGGGTACTAAACCAATTTGCACAAACACGCCCTCAAGCGCTACCGTGTGCTCTTGGTTTGTTGCACGATCTTTGTAGCGCAAGCCATTAACCTTTTGCCCATCGCCTGTTATCTCTGTAGTTTGCGCATTCACATGAACAGAAACATTGGGCAAGCTCTTCAACTTGCTTACCAAAACAGCATCAGCCTTTAGAGCATCAGCGAACTCCACCAATGTGACGTGCTCAACGACACCTGCTAAGTCAATAGCCGCTTCTACACCTGAATTTCCACCGCCAATCACAGCGACTCGCTTGCCTTTAAATAAAGGCCCATCGCAATGCGGGCAATACGCCACACCTTTGTTTTTGTATTCTTGTTCACCTGGCACATTCACATTACGCCAGCGTGCACCGGTAGACAAAATGACACTCCGCGCACTCAAGATTCCACCATTGGCCATGTGCACTTGGACCAAACCACCTGCTTCGCTAGCAGGCACAATTTTGTCGGCGCGTTGCAAATTCATAATGTCTACTTCGTAGTGACGCACTTGCGCTTCCAATGCTGCGGCGAACTTAGGACCATCCGTCTCTAGCACGGAAATGTAATTTTCAATCGCCATGGTGTCGTTGGTTTGCCCGCCAAAGCGTTCTGCCGCAACACCAACACGAATGCCTTTACGTGCTGCGTAGACTGCCGCAGCAGCACCTGCAGGACCACCACCTACTATTAAGACATCGAACGGCTCTTTTTCACTGAGTTTGACAGCTTCGCGTTCTGCAGATGAGGTGTCTAACTTGGCCAAGATTTCTTCCAAGCTCATGCGACCTGACCCAAATACTTGGTCGTTTTTGAAGACCATAGGCACCGCCATCACTTGTCGTGCATCTACCTCGGCTTGGTTCAACGCGCCGTCGACAATAGTGGTGTTTATTTTGGGGTTGTAGATCGCCATCAAAGTAGCCGCTTGCACAACGTCAGGGCAGTTGTGGCACGACAGAGACATGTACACCTCTAACTTCATCTCGGTCTCTAAACCTTTAATTTGCTCGAGCACCTCAGCCTCGACCTTTGGCGGATGACCACCTGTCCACAACAACGCCAACACCAAGGATGTGAACTCATGACCCAATGGGATGGCCGCAAAACGCACACCACGTGTTTCGCCTTCTTTCGCAACAACAAATGAAGGTTTGCGCGAGTCCACTCCTGAGTCATCAAAAATTACTTTGTCTGACAGTTCGGCGATCTCTTGCAAAAGTTCACGTAATTCAGCACTCTTTTCGCTGCTGTCTAACGTGGCAATCAAACGGATGGGGCTACGTAAATTTTGCAAATAGGCCTGCAATTGCGTTTTCATCTGTGTATCGAGCATCTTTTTTCCTTTTCAGAAACAAAACTTCTGACAAAAGAGGCGCGCCGTGCACACCTCTTTCAGCAGAAATACTGCTTAGATCTTGCCAACCAAGTCGAGAGAAGGTGTCAATGTCTTGGCGCCTTCATTCCACTTAGCAGGACACACTTGTCCGGGATTATTAGCAACGTACTGTGCTGCCTTCAACTTACGAACAGTCTCTTTGACATCGCGCGCAATAGCGTTGTCATGCACTTCGGCAGTCTTGATAACGCCTTCTGGGTTGATAATGAAAGTTCCGCGCAAAGCCAAACCTTCTTCTTCAATGTGTACGCCAAAAGCGCGTGTCAATTGGTGTGTAGGGTCACCAATCAGTGGAAACTTAGCCTTGCCAACAGCGGGTGATGTTTCATGCCACACTTTGTGTGCGAAGTGTGTGTCGGTGGTCACGATGTACACCTCGGCACCAGCTTTTTGGAACTCAGCGTAGTTCTCTGCAGCATCTTCCACTTCGGTTGGGCAGTTGAAGGTGAAAGCGGCTGGCATGAAAATCAGAACAGACCACTCGCCTTTGAATGATTCATCCGAGACTTGGACAAACTTGCCGTTGTGAAAGGCTTGGGCTTTGAATGGCTGAACTTTCGTATTGATAAGAGACATGGTGGATTCCTTTCAGTGGTTGATAAAAACTATTGAATGAGCAAAACTCATTGATTGGAATCATAATGATTTTTCGGGATTACCCTGATTGTTTGTATCAATCACGACGATTGCCGCAACCTAATAGCAAGCAAGCCAACCCTTAACATGACTTTCTCCATCAACACTTCTAAACATGGATGCCAATGCATAGAAACAGACGTCAAACACTGACAATTGCACTGCTTATCGGCTTGCTTAGAGTCACTCCCCTAGGCGCACAAGGCAAACCTTCTGATGCAGACCCTACGCGAATAAAACGGCTACAGCCCTATTTGCAAACTCCCACCCTTATTGGCCAAGGCAAATACACGTACTGGGGGTTTGACGTTTACAACGCAAGTCTTTGGGCCAACGAGGCCTCACTCGTCCCCGAACAGTGGGCCAATCAGCGTATTGCTTTGGAATTGCAATACCTCAGAGACTTCAACGGCGCAGACATTGCTAAACGTTCTATTGACGAAATGCATGCGCAAAATGCCCTATCTAAAAGCAAGGCAGGCATTTGGCTTAAAACTCTGGAGGGCATTTTTCCTAACGTAGCGAAAGGCCAATCGCTTACGGGTATCTACATCCCTAACGCTGGTGCACAGTTTTTATTCGATAACACTGTCATCGGTGAAATAAAAGATACCGAATTAAGCAAACGCTTTTTTGATATCTGGCTAGCCCCGCAAACTTCAGCGCCAGATTTACGTAAAAAATTATTTGCCGGTAGTTAAATAAAACGCATGTTGCAAACGCTTACCAGTTGGGCGAGCGTTTTTCTAGAAAGGCTTGCACACCTTCCAAGGCTGAGTCATCCATCATGTTGCATGCCATGGCACTGGCAGCAATGGAATAAGCACCTTCCATCCCCGTTTCAAGTTGTTTGTAAAACAACTCTTTACCCGTGGCTAAGGCCACAGAGGGTTTTGAAAGTATCTTGGTGACCAATTCTTCTACTGCAGCATCGAGTGCGTCGGGTGGCGCTACGCGATTAACCAAGCCCTTCACCATGGCCTCTTGGGCACTGATGAAATCACCGGTAACAAGCATCTCAAAAGCAGCCTTACGAGAAAGGTTGCGCGATAGCGCAACGCTTGGTGTTGAACAAAACAAACCCAGATTCACTCCACTGACAGCAAATCGCGCATCCGAGCTGGCCACGGCCAAATCGCACTGCGCCACCAATTGACAGCCTGCTGCTGTCGCGATACCTTGAACTTTTGCAATGACAGGCACATGCAGATTTTGAATACTCATCATCATGCGACCGCATTGTGCAAACAATTTTTGGTAATAGTCGAGAGAAGGATCTGCACGCATTTCGCGTAAATCATGACCAGCACAAAATGCCTTGCCTGCCGCAGCAATCACCAAAACACGCAATTTTTTATCTTGCGCCAAATCATCCAAAGTGTTTTGCAATTCAGTTAATAGCGCTTCACTTAGTGCATTGAATGCAGCAGGACGATTGAGCGTGAGAGTCGTGACTCCTCTTGCATCATCTGTACGTAAAACCAACTGCGATGTAGCAACCATCATGCATGCCTCCTTGATAAGCGCAAGTCAAACATTTTTTGCGCGTTCACGTAATTGGAATTTTTGAATTTTTCCGGTAGATGTTTTTGGAATATCTTCAAAGCGAATTTCTTTTGGAACTTTATAGCCCGCCAGAAGAGATTTACAGTGCGCGATCAAATCCGCTTGGGTAATGTTTGCACCAGACTTGACTTCTACGAAGGCCAAGGGTGACTCGCCCCATTTGACATCAGGTTTAGCAACTACAGCACAAGCCAATACGGCAGGGTGCCGATACAAAGCGTCTTCTACTTCAAGCGAACTGATGTTCTCGCCACCAGAAATGATGATGTCTTTGCTTCTATCCTTGATCTTCACGTAGCGGTCTGGTTCCATCACAGCTAAATCGCCCGTATGAAACCAACCACCTTCAAAAGCTTCTTGTGTTGCTTTAGGGTTTTTTAAATAGCCCTTCATCACAATATTGCCTCTAAACATAATTTCGCCCATGGTGTTGCCGTCAGCTGGGCATTCCAACATGGTTTTAGGGTCTAGCACCGTCATCCCCTCTTGTAATGGATAGCGCACGCCTTGGCGTCCATTCAATCGGGTTTGTTCAGACAAACTTGCTTGCGCCCATGCATCACGTTTGACCGCCACACTGGCTGGCCCGTAGACCTCTGTCAATCCATAGACGTGCGTGATATCGAAACCAATCTTTGCCATACCCTCGATCATGGCTGCAGGAGGCGCTGCACCAGCCACCATGCCACGCACTTGTTGCGTGATACCAGCACGCATAGATTCAGGCGCGTTGTAAATCAAACTATGGACGATGGGTGCTGCGCAGTAGTGGTTCACGGCGTGTTCGCGCATGGCATCCAAGATCGGTTGCGCCTCCACCTTACGCAAACAAACATGCGTACCAGCAAGCATAGCAATCGTCCAAGGGAAGCACCAACCATTGCAATGGAACATCGGAAGTGTCCATAAATAAGTAGGGAAATGTGGCATGGTCCAAGTTGCCACATTGCTCACCGCATTGAGATAAGCACCACGGTGGTGGGTCACCACACCTTTAGGGTCACCAGTCGTGCCGCTGGTATAGCTCACAGCAATAGCATCCCATTCATCTTGCGGACCCTCTAAACGCGACAAAGGCGTATGCGATGCCAGCCACTCTTCGTATTCAAGATGACCGACACGCTCACCTGCACCTGTATATTCGCTGTCGCAAACATCAATCACCAAAATATCTTTGCCATGTTCTCTTTTGAGAATATCCAATGCCTTTGCAATGGTCGGCGCGAACTCCCGGTCCGTAATCAACACCTGAGATTCACAGTGATGCAGTTGCCAAGCGATCAATGCTGCATCTAGTCGGGTATTCAAAGTATTGAGCACTGCATTCAAAGCAGGCACCGCGTAATGCACTTCCACCATCTCGGGGGTGTTGGGCAGCATGGCGCTAACAGTACTACCCCTTCCAATACCTTTGGACTTAAGGGCCGCAGCAAGACGCGCTGAACGCTCACGCGTCTGCGCCCAGTTGTAGCGTCTTTTGCCATGGACAACGGCGGGTAAGTCTCCAAAGATTTCAGCACTACGCTCGACAAAGCTAATAGGAGATAGCGCCGTGTAATTAGCAATATTTTTTTCTAATCCCTGCTCAAAAATATTTGTCATATCAAACCCCCATAGATAAATTTAAACCGTAATGGCAGTCGCCAAGGCTTGGTCGATATCCCACAAAATATCGTCAATGTGCTCCAAGCCAACAGAAATTCGAACCATATCTGGACCTACACCAGCAGCTAACTGCTGATTTGCATCTAGTTGTCTGTGCGTTGTGCTTGCAGGGTGACCAATCAGCGTACGTGTATCGCCAATGTTGACCAAATGGCTCATGAATTTAGCTGCTTCAATGAACTTCACGCCCTGCGCTAGCCCACCCTTCACGCCAAAGGCCAAAAGACCAGAGGCACCGCGCATTTGCTTTTGCATCAATGCGTGTTGCGGATGATCCGATAGGCCGGGGTAATTGACCCATGCAACCCGCGTATCTTCTTTCAGAAACTTTGCAACTTCTAATGCATTACTGCAATGCCTCTCCATTCGCAATGGAAGCGTTTCAACACCTTGCAAAATTTGCCATGCGCTCATAGGACTCAAAGACGCACCGTAAACGCGCAGGCTTTCCATGCGACAACGCATGGTGAATCCAAAATCACCAAAGGTTTCGTAAAACTTAACACCGTGATAACCCGCGGAAGGCTCGGTCATCCCAGGGAATTTTCCGTTGTCCCACGGAAACTTGCCGCTTTCCACAATCACGCCGCCTAAAGTTGTTCCGTGCCCAGCTAGGTACTTAGTCGCCGAATGGATCACGATATCTGCGCCAAATGCTATGGGGTTACACAACATAGGACTCGGGACGGTGTTGTCAATGATCAAAGGAAGGCCATGGGCATGGGCGACGTCTGCCACTGCTGCAATATCGAGCACCAACATGCTAGGGTTACCCAAACTCTCAGCATATATGGCTCTTGTATTTGGTTTGATCGCAGCGGCAAAGGCATCGGGTTTGCTGCCATCTACAAATGATGTTTCAATTCCAAATTTTGCAAGGTTTACTGCGAGCAAAGTAACCGAACCACCGTACAAAGCGCCAGCTGCAACCACGTGATCTCCAGCTTGCAGGATCGTCATAAGAGCCATTGCCTCAGCAGCCATGCCAGAAGCCGAAGCTACGGCTGCACGCCCTCTCTCTAGCGCAGCAACACGCTCCTCTAGAGCGGCCACAGTCGGATTACTTAATCGTGAGTAAACGTTGCCAAAGGTTTGTAAATTAAAAAGGGACGCAGCGTGTTCAGCACTATCAAAAACAAAACTGCTAGTTTGATAAATAGGAAGTGCGCGCGCACCAGTGGCGGAGTCTGGAATTTGTCCTGCATGAATGGCCAAGGTCTCTGGCTTGAACTGATGGTCACTCATAAAAGCCTTACTTAGCTCTGCCGTTTAGCAGAAATCACACCTGTGTTGACTCCAGCCCAATGGAGCCCACCAAAAATACGCGCATGCTCAATCTTCACGCAACGGTTAGTGACTGATTGACGGCCTGCGTTAAGAAAGACTTGACTTGACTCCATGTTGTCGACACCCAATTGCTGCCATAAGCAACTTGCACCTATCTGTAGCGCCTCCTGAGCAATCGGCAACACATCTTCGGTGCGTCTGAAAACGTCAACGATATCTACTGGATAAGGAATATCCAACAAACTGGCATAACAAGTTTCACCCATTATTTTTTCAGGTGGCGTTAGACCATCTCCCGCGTACCTAGGATTGACGGGGACAATTTTGTAGCCATGCTCTTGCATGTACTTGGCTGCAAAGAAACTTGGTCGATTCCATTGCGCAGACAAACCCACCACAGCAATCGTTTTTGCAGATTGCAGTATTTGTCTTAAGGTCTGGATATCGTTATGCATAAGCAAATCAAAAATAATAAAACTACTTTCAATGCGTTTAGTTTTTTAGTAATTCTTTGAGGTTCAGCCTTTCAATCAACACAGTTTCTTTTTTATAGACTTGGGTTACGTAGTTTTCATAGTCAGGGCCATCTAAATACAGAACTGGCGCATCTATTTTTTCGCAAGACTGCTTGAACTCATCGCTGGCAACAGCGGCGCGAAAAGCTTGCCTCAGTCGCATAGCAATGCTTGGATCGAGTCCTTTGGGCGCACCAATGCCATTAGGCGCATCGACAACCACATTGAATCCAGCGTCTTTTAGCGTAGGTGCGTCTTTATAGCGTTTGGTGCGTTGCTCACCCCAAGTCGCTAACAACCGCATCTTGCCAGCGTCAACTTGTGGTGCCCAAGATGAGGAGTCGGCCAGTAAATCCACATGACCACCCATTACGGCTTGAATGGCATCTGCGCCTCCTTTAAAAGGAATATGGTTGAATTTCACGCCGGCGGCCATGGCAAATTCTTCCATGCCAACATGCGTTGCACCGCCCACACCAGAGTGGGCATACGTCAGTTTGCTGGGGTTACTGCGCGCTTCAGCCACAAGGTCAGCAAGTGTTTTCCATCGGTTGTTTGTCAACACAGCAATACCAAAGGTTTGGCCTGATGTTCGGGCGATGTAAGTCAAATCTTTTAATGGGTCGATGGCAAAAGATCCCAACTGTGAGAACCTGGTGACAGATATAGGAATTTGACCAATCGTGTATCCATCTGGTTTGGCCGAGGCCATGGCTTTCAAGCCAATCATGCCGGCAGCACCCACTTTGTTTTCCACCACGATGGATTGACCTAAGTCCTTTGCTGCGGCAGAACAAAGTGCACGCATTGTTTGATCTGCAGTGCCTCCAGCAGGCCATGGACAAATAAAGGTGATGGGCTTTTCGGGATATGCGGCGGCCAAAGACGGCTCAAGCAAAGTGAAATAAGAGGATGAAACACCCAATAAAAAACCACCAAACGATCGACGATCCATACCCATTACTGCCTCCTTAAGTTTTAAATATAGGCTTACTTTTGATCAAACACCAAGCATGAACAAGTAGCGTGCGCATACAAAGTTCCATCTGGCCCCACCAACTTTGCTTCCGCAGTAGCTACTTGGCGGCCAAAATGCAAGACGTCGCCTATAGCTCTCACGCGTGCAATTTTGGGCGTCAACGCTCGCACAATATTGACGCTCAATTGCGTAGTCGTGTATGCGCGGCCCACAGGCAATTTGGAATGCACAGCACAACCTAACGCTGAGTCCAATACGGTTGCATGAAAGCCACCATGAATAGTCCCTAATGGATTGAGATGCTCAGCTTTCGGCTCTCCCTGAAAGATCGCTTGGCCTTCTTCAACATGCACCATGTAAAAACTGAGTGTCTGGCCAATCGGAGGAAATGGAATTTCTCCACGAAGCATCGATTGCATGGTCTCCAAGCCGGTCTTACCAATAATTTGCTCCCTGCTTGCTACGCCAGGGCCAACACCTGCCTTGAGAGAATTCAAAATTTCGGCTTCCTCTGCCAGCCAAATATCCAATTGCGCGTTTGAATCCATAAGAATGCTTTGTAACCAAAATAGGGGGTTGACTTGATAGTAGCTTATCAAGCGTAACAAGAATCCCTAACGCATAGTAGAGCGTAAATCAGCCCAGTTACTGAGGATCACTCGGACTGAATAGCCTTTAGTCTGGTCACCATAAATTTAGAGGCGTGTGTTAAGTGCTCAATAGCAAGCTTCTCAGCTAGGTTTGCATCACCACTTGCAATAGCTGTCAGGATATTTGCGTGCTGGGCCCATATATCCCAGGGCTCTTGGTCCTGTATCAGCACTTCACCCATGACGCGTTGCGTGTAAGTGAGGTGCGTATTCATCGCAGGGCCTATCAATGGATTTCCAGACAGCGAATACAAAAACTCGTGGAACTTAATGTCTGCAGCAATCATGCGCGGCACTGAACCACTGGCAACAGCTTTCCGTCCTGCCTCAATAATGGATTCACCTTGCTTGCGCGCATGGTCTGCACGTAAAGTTGCCGCCAAGCGGCAAGCCATTCCTTCAATAGCAGCGCGCATTTCGTATATGTCTTCTACGTGCTCTGCGTCTAAAGGTGCCACTACCAGTCCACGCCCAGAAGCCTCTTTTAATACCCCTTGATTTTTAAGTAGAAGAAGAGCCTGTTGAACGGGGTGCCTAGAAACTCCCAAGGCTTGCGCTATCTGTTCCTGGATGATTCTTTCGCCGGGGTTTAACTTACCCGAAGTAATTTCTTCCAATAGTGCATTTTTTACTTGCTCTACTAAGTTAGGTTGGACAATAAGGGCTTTCATACTTATCTAAGTCTATCGCATGTAGCCTGTATAACGATGTGCACTCTATGCAGTCTCGGCCAATTTTTGTCGTAAGACGCGATGTAATATTTTTCCAGTTGCAGTGCGCGGCATGTCAGCATCGTCGATAAATGAAATACTTTGCGGGCGCTTGAATCCAGCTATTTGACTTTTGCACCAGTCGATCAATTCTTGCGTAGATACTTCCGCCTGCTCATGTAACACCACGACTGCATGAACAGCTTCGCCCCACTTCTCATGGGGCACTCCTAAAACCGCGACATCTTTAACTTTTGGATGCGATCCGAGAACGCCTTCAACCTCCGATGGGTAGACATTTTCACCGCCGCTAATGATCATGTTGCTTTTTCTGTCAACAAGATGTATGTATCCGTCTTTGTCACGCATTGCCATATCACCAACAGAGCACCAACTTCCATGAAATGCCTCGGCAGTTTTTTCTGGGTTTTTCCAGTAACCGTCGAATACATACGGCGTTCTTGAGAACAACTCACCCACGTCTCCGTCTTTCACTTCTTGACCTTCAGCGTCCAGTAACTTGATAGGGCCCGATCCAGCCCACTCTCGGCCTACAGTTCCCATTCGCTCTAGTTGCTCATCGGGGCGCAGCAAAGTTACCCAACCCGCCTCGGTGGATCCGTACAACTCATACAGCTTCGCATTTGGGAAAAATTCCATGATGGCAAGTTTTGTGTCTCGTCTTGCTGGAGCTGAAGAAATCATGAGTTTCTCAACCGCCGTCACGTCGTACTTTGCTTTTATTTCTTCGGGGAGACCCAACATCATGATGTAGTGGGTTGGCACCAGAGATGTAAAAGTCACTTTTTCTGTAGATAGCGTTTCAAGAAGAGACTCTGCATCAAAACTCTTTCTGTCATCGATGATGCAAGTTGCGCCTAACTGCGTAAAGGTGTGACTGAAGTACAAAGAGTTTGCATGGCACATGGGCATAACCAAAAGCGATGTATCTTTTGAAGTAAATCCCAACTCTAAGGCAGTGGCAAGCGCAATCATCGTGCTACCTTCATGGCTGCGAATTGCCCCCTTCGGTTTGCCAGTGGTGCCGGAGGTATACATTAATGCGCTCATGTCAGTAGGCAAGACTTCTATGGGCTGAATGTAGGTTGGCGCAGAGTTGATGAGACTTTCATAATGCGCCCAACCCGATGGAACGTTAGTGCCAAATGCCAAGTACGTCTTGTTCGATATTTTCAATTGGCTTTTTATGGGCTCGACCTTATCGATCAATTCATCTTGAACAATAAAAGCCATGGCGTCACTATGTTGTGCGATGTATTCAATTTCACTTGGAGTAAGCCTGAAGTTAATGGGCACTGCAACCAATCCTGCTCTGGCCAGCGCCGCATAAATTTCCATCCACTCGATGCAGTTGTAGGCTAACAAGGCGACCTTATCGCCTTTTTGTAAACCTAAGCCTCTCAATCCATTCGCTAATTGGGTCGCTCTTGTATTCCATTGCGCGTAGCTCAAGCCACGCTGCGAATCGCGCGCGCCCAACTTATGCGGGGCCAATCTTGCGTGTGTTGCAACGGCCTCAGAAATATTCATCAACAGGTTCATGGCTTCCTCATTTTCCTTTCTTAGATCGTATTATTTATGTATTCTGAATTCAGAATACACTAGGGAAACCACCAATATTATTAGAACTCTGAATTCAGAATACTGGTGTATTTACAGACGTATTAACCTAATAAGGACGCCCAAATGAGCTCCCCCCTTGTGACCTCCGAAAGTTCTGCTGCACTCATTGCCAGATTCTTAAAAGCGCGCGGCGTAGAAAGGGTTTTTGCCCTTTGCGGTGGCCACATCATGCCGATATGGATGCGCCTTGATGCAGAAGGAATCCAAATCATTGATGTACGCGATGAACGTGCAGCTGTCTACATGGCGCACGCTCACGCAGAACTGACAGGGCAGATTGGCGTCGCACTTGTCACTGCTGGGCCCGGAGTTACCAATGCCATGACCGGCATAGCGAATGCACATACAGCCAGGGCCTCTGTACTTATTCTTTCTGGAACACCGCCACAACCCCAAGAAAATCGTGGTGCTTTGCAAGACATGAATCACATTGAATTTGTGAAGCCTTTAACGCGCTACGCCAGAACTGTTCGAGATCCCAACCTAGTCTTACAAGAGTTAGATGAAGCTGTATCTAGAGCATTAGGGCATGGTGGCGAACCTGGTCCTGTTTATCTAGATTTTCCTGTTGACACGCTGCGAGCAACTGTCAGCCTTGCAACGCAGTTACCAGAGTTTTTTCAAACTCGTTCACCTCAATATATCTACCCAGACCCCAAGAGTGCAGAGCAGGCCATGGAGATCATGTGGAAGGCTAAACGCCCACTCATCATTTCAGGACGCGGGGCAAGAGGCGCATCCAAACCTCTGATTGACTTATTGAATAGGCTTGGAGCGCTTTATTTAGATACGGGCGAGAGCCGCGGCCTAGTACCTGAAAGTCATCCATCCGTAGTTGCCGCCATGCGGGGTTCGGTCATGACAGAGGCAGATGTTGTCATCACCCTCGGAAGAAAATTAGACTTTCAATTAGCCTATGGATCGCCAGCAATTTTTGGTGATGCCAAATTTGTTCGCATCGCCGATTGCGCTTCGGAAATAAGAGACAACAGGAGAGGCGAGGCAGAAGTCTTTGCAACAGTGTCGATAGCCTTAGAAAAAATTATCGAACTCGCCGGCGATCGAAAACCCAATATCGACAAAGCTTGGGCTGGAGAAACTCGCACAAAACATGAAGCCAGGGCACAAAAACTATTGCTCTCCATGCAAGATTCACCCGTAGGCAGTGACGGCTTGATGCATCCAAATACCCTACTTGCAGCGCTTAGAAAAGCTCTACCGGAAGACTCTGTTGTAGTAGCTGATGGCGGTGATTTCTTAAGCTTCGCAAGAGTTGGCTTGCCTGCAACAACCTATCTAGATCCTGGATCATTGGGTTGCATAGGTGTTGGAACGCCATTTGGTATTGCTGCCAGCCTAGCGCTTCCAAACAAAACCGTCATCGTGGCTACAGGGGATGGCGCATTTGGTTTTAACGCTATGGAAATAGATACAGCCGCGCGACATAAAGCGCCTGTACTCATTGTTGTAGCAAACAATGGCGCATGGGCCATAGAGGTACGCGACCAATTAGAAACGCATGGCAAAGTAGTCGGAACACGTTTGCAATTTGCAGATCATGCGGCAATGGCAAAAGCATTTGGACTTCACGCTGAACGCGTTGAAAAAGCAGAGGATTTAGAAAACGCCATAAAACGCGCAATGGCGAATCGCCCTGCTTTACTGGATGTGCTCGTGACACCAGAAGCGGCGTCTTCCGATGCAAAGTCTGGTCTAGCTTGGGTGCCTGACCTTCAAGCATTAGGGGCTTGGGATCAAGCGGAAGAAAAATGGCGCGCGTCGACGCATAGATTCCTTTAAAAGTGATATTTTGATCAACTTTGATCCGACTCAAAGTAACAACCATTTCCCAAGTGACCTTCTGGATTTAATTTGACCTAAGTCAATACCTAAATTTCCTAGAGTCTAAGAATGTCCCCTATGCAAAGGGCATTCAAGAAACATAGTTGCTAGGAGACACAGATGAGTCACATTAGTCTGCGGACAATCAACGAAGAACATGCAACCCTAAACGCAATGTTGCAGTCACTTTTGATGATGATCAAACGAGGCCCCCACAATGAGCCAGAGCTATTCTTTGACATATTGAGGGCAATGCTTTTTTATATCGATGAAGTACCAGAAAAGCAGCACCATCCTAAAGAGACGGAATTACTCTTTCCAATAGTAGCAAACCGTTCACCGCAATGTGCCGAGGTCATTCAACGTCTCAACAATGATCATCACAAGGGTGAAACCAGCATTCGCGATCTACAACATTTGTTGGTAGCTTGGGAGTTATTGGGAGACTCGCGTCGGGTTGAATTCGAAACTGCAGCGCAAAAGTATGTTGATTTCTACAAAGAGCATATGCACTTAGAAGAATCAGTCGTCATACCTGAAGCATTGAAAGTATTGAATGCAGATGACTGGCGATCGATAGATGCTGCATTTGCTATGAACTCAGATCCACTTTCTAACTCAAAACCTCGCGATCCTATATATGACCGGTTGTTCACAAAGATTACTTTGCGCACACCTGCCCCTATTGGACTTGGTCAAAGCTAAGGCATTCTTGACGCTCCGGCCCGTCTAAGCTTCAAGCTATATCGAGTTTGCGGGCCAGATTGCTCTTACCCAGGTAGATAAGCCAGATTTTGTTGACTCCAATTGCCGATTTTGAAATTCTGGGTCTGCGCTTAATGCATCCAAACGAAAAATGTCAAGCACGGGCCTTATGCGAAGGGAATATTGCTGGTAATTTCCCTAGTTAACCCAAGCTCGATTTCGACTCAAACTGTCTTTGCACGATTGGCTGCGCCCTTTGATAGTTTTCAATAAACATTAGGAGATATAAAAATGACAACTTATCTGGTTCATGCCCGCTATAGCCCTGCAGCTTTTCAAGGCATGCTGGCAGCTTCCCACGATCGCGGACAAGCCGCAAAAGCGTTATTTAAATCACTAGGCCTCAAAACTAAAGAGATCATGTATTCAGTGACAAGCGGTGAGATCGTTTGCTTAGTGGAAGGCACTGCAGCGCAAATAGCCCAAGCCCAAATGATCACAATGGCCAGTGGCGGTTTTAGTCAAGTGGATGCTCAAGAACTAATGACTACAAAGGACATGCAAGCCGCAATGAAGACTGCCGCTTCAAAGGTCTCGAAATATTCGGCACCTAACAAAAAATAAAAAATCAGCCGTCAAGAATCTTGACGCCCCGACCCGACTAAATTCGAGGACTTCATATGAAAATTCAAAATACCAGTCTTCTATTAGTAGGCGCTCTAGCTTGCACACCAGTTGTTGCGCAACCCGCTGACATCATATTGACGCAAGGAAAGATCATCAGTGCTGATGCGCAAGACAAAATTTACCAAGCTATGGCAGTACGTGATGGAAAAATCATCGCCCTTGGAAAATCGAAAAAGATGCAAGCCTGGAAAGGCAGCCAAACCCAAGTCATCAACTTAAAGGGTAAGGTAGTCATTCCTGGACTGATTGACTCACATATGCATGCCATACGTGCCGCACTAAGTTACAGCACAGAAGTACATTGGTTTGGACTCAATTCCATAGAGGCTGCCCTCGACAAATTAAAACAAGCTGCAGTTCGGGCTAAGCCAGGCGAGTGGCTCATCGTAGCTGGGGGCTGGACAGAAGAACAATTCAAAGAAGGCAGAAGACCCACACTAGAAGAACTAAGCCTGGCTGCACCGAACAACCCGGTGTATGTCCAATGGATGTATGAATGGGTGATGTTGACACCTGCTGCTTATAAGACACTCAATATTCAATCAGAAGCAGATTTACCAGGAGGTGGTAAGTTTCAGCTTGATGCAAATGGCAAACCTACAGGCGCCATTATTGGCGGGATCGTTCCATTATTTGACAAACTTCCAAAACCAAATTTCGAAGATAAGGTTAATGGCACACAAAAGTTTTTCTCTGAATTAAATCGTGTGGGCGTTACTGGCGTAATCGATCCAGGTGGTTTCAATATGTCGCCAACTGAGTACGCACCCCTTTTTCAAGTTTGGAGAAATAAACAACTGACAGTGCGTGTGAATTACAGTTATTTCGCACAAAAGCCTAACAAAGAATTTGAAGAATTCAAAGAACTCACCCAATTGCTTCCGATGCGATTTGGCGACGATATGCTGCGATTTAACGGCATTGGTGAGCGCGTGACATTTAGCATGTATAACAATGACAAGGCCACCCCTGCTGACCAAGAGAAGTTCTACCAAGTCGCTCGATGGGCAGCTCAAAATGGCTATACGCTCACGCAACATTGGCAAGAAAATGCATCGGCCGCAACTTTGCTAGATGTCTTCGAAAGAGTTAATCAAGAGTTTCCGATTGCCAAATTACGTTGGTCGATAGCGCACCTAAACAATGGCACCGAGGCAACTTTTAAAAGAATGAAGGCTTTGGGCGTTGGATGGGCGATGCAAGACGCTATGTACCTGGACGGAGACAAAGCATTACACCGCCATGGCGACAAACAACTGGAACGTATGCCACCTATCAATACAGCTCTCAAATTGGGTATCCCGATTGGTGCGGGCACGGACGCTCATCGCGTAGCCGATTACAACCCATTTATTGCTCTGCGCTGGATGCTGGATGGCAAATCAGCTTCGGGCCGCAAACTCAGAGGCGATGATGAGATTCCCTCGCGTATGCAAGCACTAAAAATGTATACCTCTGGAAGTGCGTGGCTTGCACACGATGAGCAAAAAAGGGGCACTCTAGAAGTCGGGAAGCTAGCAGATCTAGCAGTATTAAGTGACGATTATCTCAACGTGCCTCTTGAGAAAATTGCGCAAATTCATTCCCAACTCACCATGGTGGGAGGCAATATTGTCTACCGCGAAGGTCTTAAACAACCTTGAAGATCAAAAGTAACAGGATCGGTACAAACTGTAAATAGTGTCTTCAGGTTGTACCACTTTTAAAGTGGTGGGCCCACCAGGACTTGAACCTGGGACCAAAGGATTATGAGTCCTCTGCTCTAACCAACTGAGCTATAGGCCCTAGTCTGTAATTCTACTTCTTCGCCCAACCTCGTTTGAGGCCGAATTAACGGCAGCCACTACTTTTGGTTGACCAAAATAAATGTTTATTTGCGTCAACACGGCTTCTTTACTTGCCGTTGTGGGTGTACTCCAAATCATTTGGAGGATTTCACAAACAACTGAAAGGTCCATGAAATGAGCAAACTTATCGCAACCCTAGTCGCTGGTCTTATCTCTGTAAGCGCCTTTGCTGCAACTCCAACTACTGCACCTGCAAGCGCACCTGCTGCAGTTCAAAAACCAGCAGAAGCGCCTGTTAAAGAAGTTAAGAAAGTAGCCCATAAAGTCGCGCACAAAGCTGCAGACAAAGCAGCTACGCCAAGCGCTAAAACGACAGCCACTGTGAAATAAGTGGTCAAAGAAATAGCCAAAGTATCCAAGGTAAGACCAAACGACCTCATCTGAGGTCGTTTGGCTTTTGTCAGAGCACGACTTGCGAACCCAGCTCTACCACCCTATTGGATGGCAAGCGATAAAACGAAGTTGCGCTGTCCGAATTGCGATACATAAAGACGAACAGTAGTTCACGCCAATACGCCATATCGGATTTGATCTTAGGAATAAGTGTTTCACGCCCAAGAAAGTAAGAGGTATCCATCAAATCAAAGCTCACGCCTGCGATCTTGCAATGCTTGAGTGCATCGGGAATGTTGATATCGTCTTTAAATCCAAAGTGCATATTGACATTCCAGAATGTGCCGGATAACTGTTCAATTTCTATGCGATTTGCATTACTCACGTAAGGCACCGTATCGAGTTGCACATTCAAAAAGATCACATGCTTATGAATCACCTTGTAATGCTTCAAACTATGCAGCAATGCTTGCGGAACATATTTTGAGTCTGACACCAAGAAGATCGCCGTACCCTCCACGCGGTCAACCCCACCCTCATCCAAACTTGAAGTGAATGCTTTTAATTCCATGGCATCGTCTGACATACGAATTCTTACCAAGTCACGACCACGCTTCCATGTGCTGAAAATAATAAAAACAATCAAGCCAAATACCAGGGGGAACCATCCCCCATCTGGGATCTTTAAAGAGTTAGCAGCGAAGAAACAACCATCAATGAGCAAAAACGGAAGCGCCCCTAAAAATGCCCGAAATGGATTCCAACCCCAAAGTCTCGTAGCAACTGATATCGCCAATATATTGGTGATGAACATAGTTCCTGTTACAGCGATGCCGTAGGCGGCCGCAAGATTAGAAGATGATTGAAATCCAAGAATCAGAAAAATAATCGAAACCATCAAAAACCAGTTAATGGCGGGTACGTAAATTTGGCCAATCTCATCCTCCGATGTATGCAGCACCTCCATACGCGGTGTATAGCCCAAGCTCATGGCTTGTTTGGTCATAGAGAAAGCACCAGAGATGACGGCTTGCGAAGCAATGACTGTTGCAATCGTTGCCAGAATTACCAAAGGCGTCAATGCCCATTCAGGGGCTAGCAAAAAGAAGGGGTTTTCGATGGCGGCAGGGTCACTCAAAAGTAATGCGCCTTGCCCAAAATAGTTAATGACCAAAGTAGGAAGCACCATATACAACCAACCCACCTGAATGGGCTTGATACCAAAGTGCCCCATATCTGCATACAGCGCCTCAGCACCTGTGATACACAACACAACCGAGCCCAATGCAAAAAAACCTAATACTGGATTAGCCGCAAGAAATGCGAGCCCGTGCAAGGGGTTAACGGCCATTAAAACTTCGGGTTGTTCAACGATCCCAGAAATCCCCAGTATTGCAAGCACAACAAACCAAACAATCATGATGGGGCCAAACAACGCACCCACACTTGCCGTGCCTTTGCGCTGAAAGACAAACAATCCGACAATAATGGTGATAGAAATCGGCACTATGAACGGCTTGAAATTTGGCGTAATGAGCTCTAATCCTTCAACAGCTGAAAGAACAGAAATAGCCGGCGTTATCACGCCATCGCCATAGAAAAAAGCTGCGCCTATCAGACCTAAAGTTACCAAGAACAAATTACGAAACGATTTGCTGTCTTTGCGGTCTGTGGCCAATGTCATCAATGCAACGATGCCGCCCTCTCCTTCGTTATTGGCGCGCATGATGAAAGACACATATTTCAAGGTCACCACAATCATCAACGACCAGAAGAACAAGGACAAGATGCCCAAAATATTGTTAGGCGTGATGGGGACGGGGTTATGTGCACCACCAAATACCTCTTTCAAAGCATACAAAGGGCTCGTGCCGATATCGCCATACACCACGCCTA
>Ga0228703_1000429_pt1 | contig 31700 bp, 31 predicted proteins | sample McNCre217_Aug_MG_3_FD_178020 | JGI IMG/M metagenome (GOLD analysis project Ga0228703, IMG submission 178020) | Freshwater microbial communities from McNutts Creek, Athens, Georgia, United States - 29-17_Aug_MG | ecosystem: Environmental > Aquatic > Freshwater > Creek | place: USA: Georgia...
CATCGCCGAAGGCATGCACACTGTCGCCCAACAACACGGCCCAACCACCGCTGTGGTGGTGATCGTAGTGATTTTGGTGATGCGCATCATGCCCGTGATGATGTACCTCATGTGCGTGTTGCGCGTGCGCCTCATGGTCATGAGATGCGTCATGCGTGTGGGTATGAGGCACCGACGTATGGCCGGGCTGAGGGTCATGACCATGTTCATGCCCGTGGTGCCACAGCTCAGCCTTGTCGAGTAAAAAGAAAAACACCAAGCCCACCAACAGGGCGGCAAACAACGCTTGCGCTGAAACACCCGCGCCCACGGACAACTCAAACGCTTCGGGCAGCAAACGTGTGAATGCTGTGGCCAACAAAGCACCGGCAGCCAAACTGAGCAGATGCTGAGTGAAGCGCGAGAGCAGCGCGTACGCCAACAAGGCGGCCAACCACACACTGCCCATGCCTGCGACCAACGTGCCAACAAGAATAGAAATCAAGGTCATGACGGGATTATCAGTGTGCTTTGTCCCAATTAGCCCCCACCCCCACTTCAGCCAACAACGGCACTTTCAGCTGTGCCACCTCGGCCATCAGGCGTGGCACTTCGGTCTTCACCCATTCCACCTCTGACTCAGGCACTTCAAACACCAGTTCATCGTGCACTTGCATGATGACTTTGGTTTGGCGCTGTTGGTCGTCAATCGCTTGCTGTACCTTGACCATGCTCATCTTGATGAGGTCGGCCGCCGTGCCTTGCATGGGCGCGTTGATCGCAGCCCGCTCTGCACCCGCACGACGTGGTCCGTTGGGGCTGTTGATTTCGGGCAAATACAGGCGACGGCCAAACACGGTTTCGACATAGCCTTGGGCTTTGGCTTGTTCCCGGGTGTCGTCCATGTAGCGCTTCACGCCTGCGAAGCGTTCAAAGTAACGGGTGATGTAGTTCTTGGCCGCACCGTTGTCGATGCCCAGCGCCTTGGCCAAACCAAAGGCGCTCATGCCGTAGATCAGACCAAAGTTAATAACCTTGGCGTAGCGCCGTTGCTCGGTGCTGACCTCACTCACGGTCACGCCAAACACTTCAGCCGCAGTGGCACGGTGCACATCCAAGCCATCGTGAAAGGCTTTGACCAAGGCCTCGTCACCACTGATGTGGGCCATGATGCGCAGCTCGATTTGGCTGTAGTCGGCGCTGGCAATCACGCTGCCTGCAGGGGCCACAAAGGCCTCACGCACTTTGCGTCCTTCGGCCGTGCGAATCGGGATGTTCTGCAAGTTGGGGTCGTTGCTCGACAAGCGGCCCGTCACGGCCACGGCTTGTGCATAGTGCGTGTGTACGCGGCCTGTGCGTGGCACAGCCATTTGCGCCAGCTTGTCGGTGTAGGTACCTTTGAGCTTGCTGAGCGAACGGTGCTCCAAAATTTTGGCGGGCAGGGGGTAGTCCTCCGCCAACTTCTCCAGCACCTCTTCGTCGGTGCTGCGTGCGCCTGTGGCGGTTTTCTTGATGACAGGCAAACCGAGTTTGTCAAAGAAAATTTCGCCCAATTGCTTGGGGCTGGCCAAGTTAAATGGCTGTCCTGCAATCTCATACGCCTCGGTTTCGAGCTGCACGATGCGTTGCCCCAAGGCATGGCTTTGTGCTGCGAGTGTGGGCGCGTCAATCAACACGCCATTACGTTCAATGCGGTACAGCGCTTCGCTGCTGTCAATTTCCAGTTGGTAGATGAAGCGCAGTTTGTCGTCGGCTTGCAAACGCGGCCACAGCACATGGTGCACATCCAGCGTCATGTCGGAGTCTTCGCACGAGTATTCGGTGGCGCGCGCCACGTCGACTTGCGAGAACGGGATTTGGTGCGCGCCTTTGCCGCACAGGTCTTCGTAGTTCAAACCTTTGCGGCCCACATGGCGTTCGGCCAAGCTGGCCAAACCATGCGGTTTGTGCACTTCCAGCACATAACTTTGCAGCAAGGTGTCGTGGATGTAGCCTTTGACCTCAATGCCGTGGTTGGCCATGACGTGACGGTCGTATTTGATGTGCTGACCCAGTTTGTGGATGGCTGGGTTTTCAAACCAAGGCTTGAGTTTGGCTAGCACCTCGTCGATGGGCAGTTGGGTGGGCGCATCGCCATAACTGTGCGCCAAGGGGATGTAGCAAGCCTCACCCGGTTGGACCGAAAAGCTCAAACCCACAATCTCGGCACGCATGGCGTCAAGTGAGGTGGTTTCAGTGTCAAACGCCACCAGCTCTGCGGCTTGCAGTTTGGCCAGCCATTCATCGAACATGTCCCACGTGAGCACGCAGTCGTACGCTTTGTTTGTGACTTGCGAAACCGAAGGTTCGGGCTCGTCAAACAAACCAGGATTGGGCTCAAACTTGGGCTTGCTCGCAGCGCCTGCAGCGCCGGCTGAATCACTCCCTTCGCTGATGGCGCGGGCCAAACCTTTGAAGCCATAGGTTTCGTAAAACGCTTGAAGTCCAGGTTTGTCGGGTTGAGCCAAATGCAAAGCGTCCAGCGCAGGCAGGCCGGGCACATAAGCCGACAAGTCGCAATCGGTTTTCATGGTCACCAACTGGCGACCTGTGGGCAGCCACTCGACTGCTTGGCGCAAGTTCTCGCCTGCCACACCTTTGATGGCATCGGCGTTTTGCAGCAAGTTGTCGAGCGAACCGTATTCCATCAGCCACTTGGCAGCGGTCTTCGGGCCGACCTTTTGCACGCCGGGCACGTTGTCCACCGTGTCGCCCACCAAGGTTTGGTAGTCAATCATCAAATGCGGTGGTACGCCAAACTCGGCGGTCACACCCGCCACGTCGCGCTTCTTGCCGTTCATGGTGTCCATGATGGTGATGTGTTCGTTCACCAACTGGCTCAAGTCTTTGTCGCCACTGGACACCACCACCGTCACACCCTGTTTGGCTGCGGTCACGGCCAAGGTGGCAATCACGTCGTCGGCCTCCACACCGGGCACATCCAGCACCGTCCAACCCAACATGCGCACCATTGCATGGATGGGTTCAATTTGCGAACGCAAGTCATCGGGCATGGGCGAGCGATTGGCCTTGTACGCGGGGTACATCTCGTCGCGGAAGGTGGGGCCTTTGGCATCAAACACACACGCGGCCCATTGGGTGGGCACTTCCTTGCGCAGCGCCTGCATCATGTTGATCATGCCGCGGATAGCCCCCGTGGCCGCACTGTTGGGGTCCCCGGGCACGGCACGCAGGTCGGGCATGGCGTGAAAGGCGCGGTAAAGGTAGCTGGAGCCGTCGACCAGCAGCAGGGTTTTGGATTCACTCATAACGGTGGATTGTGCCGTGGGTTGTTATTGGCTTTTTGTGCTTCCTGTGTTGTTTTGTGCTGCTTTTTGTGCTGAGCTCGCTGCGCGCGGCTGGTGGGCGTCGCTGCTTCATGCTGTACCAGAAATCATTGCGACGCCCACCAGCCACGCACAGACTACGGCCCACATTTGTGCACGCTTGCAGCATGGCTTGTGCCGTTGGCACATTGCCATGCACAGCCAGAACTACTGCCGCACCTACGAAGCTTTGTGGCGTTCATAACAGCGGAGCCACAAAAACGCAGGCCGTAGTCTTGGGGGAAGGGGTATGAGCGGGTGACGATTTCTGGACCAGTATGAGGAACCCGCTCATACCCCTGCCCCCAAGCGAGCCCAGCAAAAAAGCAAAAGAGCACAAAAGCCAGCCAAATAGCCCCAACTACAATGGCAACAACTTTTTACCCCCTGGTCCTCATGGCAGTTTTCACCGAAGTTTCCGAGTCCACCGCACAAGAACTGCTGACCCAGCTCAAACTCGGCGAGTTGGTTGAACTCAAAGGCATCCAAGGCGGGATTGAAAACACCAACTACTTCCTCACCAGCAGCGAAGGATCCTACGTCCTCACGCTGTTTGAGCGCCTCACCCACGAACAGTTGCCGTTTTATCTCTACCTGATGAAACACCTGGCACAGGGCGGCATTCCCGTGCCCGACCCTGTATCTGATGTACATGGCGATATTTTGTTAACCGTCGAGGGCAAGCCCGCTGCCGTGGTCAACCGCTTGGCGGGCAAAAGCGAACTCGCCCCCACCCCCATGCACTGCGCGGCCGTAGGCGCGATGCTGGCACGCATGCATTTGGCTGGCCGTGATTTCAACCGCCAGCAACCTAATTTACGCGGTCTGGCCTGGTGGAATGAGACCGTGCCCGTGGTGTTGCCGTATTTGGGTGCCTCACAAACAGCGCTGATTCAAACCGAGCTGGCCTACCAAAACCACGTCGCGGCATCAGCCGCGTACACCGCCCTGCCCCGTGGCCCGATTCATGCTGACCTGTTCCGCGACAACGTGATGTTTGATGGTCCGCCCGACGCACCCGCCCTGAGCGGCTTCTTCGACTTTTACTTTGCAGGGGTGGACACCTGGTTATTTGACGTGGCCGTGTGTTTGAACGACTGGTGCATCACCCATGCGAACGGCCATCACGACGCATCCAAAGCCCAGGCTTTCATCGATGCCTACCAAACCGTACGGCCCTTCACGGGGGCTGAGCGCCAACTGCTCAACCCCATGTTGCGTGCGGGGGCCTTGCGCTTTTGGACATCGCGGTTGTGGGACTTTCACTTGCCCCGCGAAGCCAGCATGTTGCAGCCCCACGACCCCACCCACTTTGAACGCGTGTTGCGTGAACGTGTGACCCACCCTGTCTCACTCTGACCTATGAAACTCAATGTTGTTCCCGCGAAAACCGGCTCTGAATGGGTGCGTCAGGGCATTCGCACATTTTGGAAACAGCCTATTGCCCTGAGCGGCTTGTTCTTCATGTTCATGGCCATCATGTCGGTGTCTTCCTTGGTGCCAGTGGTGGGCAGCTTTGCGGCGCTGGCTTTGCTGCCCGCTGCCACGCTGGGCTTGATGGCAGCCACGCGTGAGGTGGATTTGGGCAAGTTCCCGATGCCCATCATCTTGGCGGCAGGTTTTCGCGTGGGCAAGGAACGCAAGCGCGACATGCTGGTGTTGGGGCTGCTCTATGCCTGTGGCTTCATTGGCGTGATGGGCTTGTCTGCTTTGGTAGACGGCGGTGACTTTGCCAAGCTGTATTTGGTCGGTGGCGCGTTGGACACCGACACGCTGATGAAGCCGGAATTTCAAAACGCCATGTGGTTGTCGCTGTTGCTGTACATCCCCTTGTCGGCGGTGTTCTGGCATGCACCGGCCTTGGTGCATTGGCATGGCGTGCCGGCCATCAAGAGTTTGTTTTTCAGCACTGTGGCGTGCTTGAGCAACTGGCGGGCGTTTTTGGTATTTGGCCTGATGTGGTCGTTCATCTTCTTGTCCACCGCCTTGGTGCTGATGCTGGTGTCGGGCCTGATGGGCGACGCCTCGTTTGCATCTCTGGCCATGCTGCCCGCGATGCTCATGCTGGCTGCCATCTTTTTTTGTTCCAGCTATTTCAGCTTTCGCGACTGTTTTGTGTCGGACACGCTGTACGCTTGATCGAGCTTTTGCACTGCAATGCGCAGCACGCGCGCTGCGTCTCATCTGCGCAGTAGCTGTCAGACCTGCGTGAGCTTGGCCACAGACAGCGCCAACCACTTGGTGCCGTGACGCGGGAAGTTCACTTGCGCACGGGCATCGTCGCCCACGCCTTCGATGCTGACCACCGTGCCCTCACCAAACTTGGTGTGAAACACCTGGACCCCACTGCGCACCCACGCGTTGGGGCCGCTGGCCACAGGGGCTGCACGCTGAGGAACGGGCTGGTTAGGCACGGGCTTGGTCGCTGCGGCCGTGGCCGCACCGCCGCCCCAGGCATTGTTTTGCCAACCGCTGTTGTTCTGCCACGCATCACGGCGTGTGGGCATCGCATCGGCAAAGGCAGAACGCGCGGGGGTGATCCACTTGAGCGTGTGCTCAGGCAGTTCGTCAAAGAAACGGCTCTTGATGTTGTAACGCGTTTGACCATGCAACATGCGGGTTTGCGAATGGCTCAGGTACAGGCGTTTACGCGCACGCGTGATGGCCACGTACATGAGGCGGCGCTCTTCTTCGAGGCCGTCAAAATCGTTCATCGAATTTTCGTGCGGGAACAAACCTTCTTCCATGCCCGTGATGAACACGCAGTCAAACTCCAAACCCTTGGAGGCATGCACCGTCATCAGCTGAATCGCGTCTTGACCGGCTTGCGCTTGGTTGTCGCCAGACTCCAACGCGGCATGGGTGAGGAAGGCCGCCAGTGGCGACAGCGTTTCGCCGGTGTCGGCGTTGATCATGGTTTGCGGTGTTGGTTGGCGTGTGAGCTCGCCACCCACTGCTGGCGTGTTGGTCGATGCACTTGAACTGGCGTTGCCATCCAAAACGACGGGTTGACCGTGTTCATCCACGGGCAAGGCAATGGCGTCGCGGCCAAAGCCTTCTTGCGTGACAAAGCTCTCTGCCGCGTTGACCAGTTCTTGCAAGTTCTCAATTCGGTCCTGGCCTTCGCGCTCGGTTTGATAGTGGGTGATCAAACCCGAGTGGTCCAGCAATAACTCAATGATCTGGCGCAGGTTTTGTCCCTGTGTTTGTTCGCGCAGCACATCAATCTTGGCCACAAAAGCGCTGAGGTTAGCACCTGCTTTACCCGCCACCGCGGTGACGGCGTCGCTCATGGCGCAGCCCATGGCACGTGAGGCGTCTTGCAGCTGCTCAATGCTGCGTGCGCCAATGCCCCGCGGGGGAAAGTTGACCACGCGCATGAAGCTGGTGTCGTCGCGCGGGTTCTCGAGCAAGCGTAAATACGCCAGCGCGTGTTTGATTTCAGCGCGTTCAAAGAAGCGCAAGCCACCGTACACGCGATACGGCATGGCAGCGTTAAACAACGCTGTTTCAATCACCCGGCTTTGTGCGTTGCTGCGGTAGAGCACGGCAATTTCGCTGCGGTGCTGCACGCCATTGGCACCGTCGCCATTTTGGCCATCACGCAACAGTTGCTTCATCTCCTCCACCATCCATTGCGCTTCGGCCAAATCGGTGGGCGATTCATACACACGCACGGGCTCGCCTGCGCCCTGCGTGGTGTGCAGGTTTTTACCCAAGCGGCCTTTGTTGTGGCTGATCAGGTGGTTGGCACTGTCCAAGATGTTGCTGAAGCTGCGGTAGTTTTGTTCGAGCTTGATTTGATGCTCAACCTTGTACTCGCGCACAAAGTCGGCCATATTGCCCACGCGTGCGCCGCGGAAGGCATAAATACTTTGGTCATCGTCGCCCACAGCCAAAATCGCACCGCCGCCCTGGTCCACCGGGCCAGCGAGTTGTTTGAGCCAGGCGTATTGCAGCTTGTTGGTGTCTTGAAACTCATCCACCAAGATGTGCTGAAAACGGCGGCGGTAGTGTTCGCGCAAGGGATCTTTGTCTCGCAGCAGCTCGTAAGAGCGCAGCATGAGTTCGCCAAAGTCCACCACGCCTTCGCGTTGGCATTGGGCTTCGTAGAGCTCGTACAGCTCGACGCGTTTGCGGTCGTCGGGGTCACGCACGACCACGTCTTTGGGGCGCAGGCCGTCTTCTTTGCAACCGGCGATGAAGCGCATGGTTTCTTTGGGTGGAAAACGCTCGTCATCCACATTGAACTGTTTGCTCAAGCGTTTGATGGCGCTGAGCTGGTCTTGGGTGTCCAAAATTTGAAACGACTGCGGCAAGTTGGCCAGCTTCCAGTGCGCCCGCAAAAATCGGTTGCACAGACCGTGAAAGGTGCCCACCCACATGCCACGCACGTTCACCGGCAGCATGGCCGACAAGCGCGTGAGCATTTCTTTGGCGGCCTTGTTGGTGAACGTCACGGCCAAGATGCCGCCGGGCGACACCTGCCCGGTTTGCATGAGCCACGCAATGCGTGTGGTCAGCACCCGCGTCTTGCCCGAGCCTGCCCCTGCCAAGATGAGCGCGTGGGCCTGTGGCAGCGTGACCGCGGCCGCTTGTTCGTTGTTCAGGCCTTGTAGTAAGGGGGATGTGGAGGACGCGACCGAAGCGGCTGGGGTATCAAACCCGTTCATAGAGTGCATGCATAGATTTTAGGTTGCTGTTAGAATCAGCCACCGGGCCCAAGATTCTTGCGCTCGGTTTTAGTTCCGGCATAACAAACCCTCCGGGTAATTGTTAGCCTTCACTGAAACCCTCTACCGAGGGTTTTTTTACGAGCTAATTCCGGCCAAGCCAAGCGCTCAATCTTCGAACGTTATTTTCTGGAGCTTGGGAAATGGAAATTTTTGATTACGACAACATCTTGTTGCTGCCACGCAAGTGCCGTGTGGAGAGCCGCTCTGAATGCGATGCAGGTGTTGAACTCGGTGGCCGCAAGTTTCGCTTGCCTGTTGTCCCCGCCAATATGAAAACCGTGGTGGATGAAAACATCTGCCTGTGGATGGCGCAAAACAACTACTTCTACGTGATGCACCGCTTCGATTTGGACAACGTCCAATTCGTGAAAGACATGCACGCCAAGGGTGTGTACGCCTCTATTTCTCTGGGCGTGAAAGCCCCAGATCGCGAGACCGTGGACACCTTGGCTGCTGCGGGCTTGACCCCTGAATACATCACCATCGACATCGCCCATGGCCACGCCGACAGCGTGCGCGACATGATTGGCTACATCAAGGCCAAGTTGCCCAAGAGCTTTGTGATCGCAGGCAATGTGGCCACGCCCGAAGCCGTGATTGACCTCGAAAACTGGGGCGCTGACGCGACCAAAGTGGGCGTGGGCCCCGGCAAGGTGTGCATCACCAAACTCAAGACCGGTTTTGGCACGGGCGGCTGGCAGTTGTCGGCGCTCAAGTGGTGCGCCCGCGTGGCGACCAAGCCCATCATTGCCGACGGCGGCATTCGCAGCCACGGCGACATCGCCAAGAGCGTGCGCTTTGGCGCCAGCATGGTGATGATCGGCTCGCTGTTTGCTGGCCACGAAGAGTCGCCCGGCAAGACTGTCGAAGTCGATGGCGAGATGTTCAAGGAATACTACGGTTCTGCCTCTGACTTCAACAAGGGCGAGTACAAGCACGTCGAAGGCAAACGCATCTTGGAACCCATCAAGGGCAAGCTGGCCAACACCTTGATCGAGATGGAGCAAGACGTGCAAAGCTCGATCAGCTACGCCGGCGGCACCAAGCTGATGGATGTGCGCAAGGTGAACTACGTCATCTTGGGTGGCGACAACGCAGGTGAACATCTGTTGATGTAAACCTCGGTAGGCATCAAGAAAACAGCCTGTGCACTTGATGCGTCACAGGCTGTTTTTTTTGAGGCCTGAAAACCTCAGAGACAGTGGTTAACGAATTAACTCAGAGGCCAACTGGTGCACGCGGTGGCCTGGTGTGGCCAGAGCTTCGACGATGCTGAAGTGCTGTAGGCCAGGTTGCACCTCGGCCACCGGCACGCGTTGTTTGCCCCATGCCAGTTGCATCAGCTGGTTGTGGCGCACAAACTCCGGGCTCTCCAACGCACCCGCCACGGTATACAGCGTGCCGTGCGCAGGCGTGGGCATCCAAGCGGGGCTGTTACGTACCGCCACGTCTTCGCTCAGACGCAGACTGTCGGTCAGAAACGGTGTGGCGCGCACGGACTCCAATTCGTACAAACCAGACACCGACATGAAGCGCTTGGCCAAATCTTTGGGCAAGTCTTTGGCGTAAGCGTGCCAGTCACAGGCCATCAGCATGGTGGCCAAGTGCCCCCCTGCTGAATGCCCCAACACACTGATGCGGCCAGGGTCGCCCCCGAAGCGGTGGATGTTGCGGTACACCCAGGCCACAGCCTTGACCATTTGCAAGCTGATGTCAGACACCGTCACGGCCGGGCACAAGGCATAGTTGGGCACCACCACGCAGGCGCCTTCAGCCGTGAACGCAGGCGCCACGAACGAATGCTCCGACTTATCCAACGAACGCCAATAGCCACCGTGAATGAACACCAGCACCGGCGCGCCCGCTTTGGGAGCAGGGGTGGCACTGGGAAAAATATCCAAGGACTCATTCGGGCCGCGGCCATAGGCCACGTCTTGAAAGTTGCGATGACTGGCGCGCGCTTGCGCCGAGGCATCACGCCAATGCGCAAAATGATCTGCAAACTCAGGCACCAGCGCGCGGTTGTTGTACATGCGGTCAAACCACGCACCGTCTTGCTGAGGAACGCTCAAGGGATGGGTCATAACTTTTTCTCCAAACGAATTTGCACACTGGTCCAACTGCGGTTTTGTGTCTGGCTGTTTTCCACCACGCTGGGACCGCTGTAAAGACTGCCGGTGTTGTAGTAACGCGGATCGAGGTTGCTCAGGGTCAAGCGCCAAGCGGTGCTGCTGTCCATGCGCCACAGACCATACACATCCATGACCCGTTTTTGCGACACCGTGAACCACTGCACATCGCTGCTGCGCGTGGTGTAACCCGGGTTGTAGTTGAGGTTACCACCCACCGTGAGCGGCATGCTGCGCAGGCGGTAATCTGCGCCCAAGTTGGCCGTCATGCTGGGCTGCTGGTCGAGACGGTTGTCCGGGCCCATGACACTGAGCACGCGTGAGCGAAAAAAGCTCAGGTTGTTGCGCACATCCACCGCAGGGGCATCGATGATCCATTGATCAAGACGAAATTTGGCTTCTAACTCCAGGCCCTCGGTGACAGCCTCGCTGATGTTTTGTGGGGTCGACACCCAGCGATGCAAACCACCGCTTTCTTGGACCACCACATTGCGAATCAGGTTTTGCACGCGACGATGGAACACATTGGCACTGAGCACGCCGCCTTGTGGCAAGTACCGCTCCACGCCCACGTCCAAACCGGTCGCGATTTCGGGCTGCAAATTGGGGTTGCCTGCGGTATCGGGATTCGTCGCGCTGTTGCTATCACGTGTGTACGCACGCCGCGCCAGCAAAGTCGCCATGCCGGGGGTTTTGAAACTGCGCGTCAAGCTCATGCGCACCTGGTCGCGGCTGTCAGGATCGGGGCGCCACATGGCATGCAGCAAGGGCGTGAACACGCTGTTGCGGTTGCTCACATCGCCCGTGGCCGTCGTACCTTCGGTGGTGAGCGCTTCATAACGCGCCCCTAAATGCGTAGCCCAGTGGGGCGTGAGCTGCCATTCATCTTGCGAGTAAATGGCATAACGCAGAGCACTGGCTTGCAAATCAGCACTGCCGCTGCCAAACGCATAGCTGGCCACGGCCAATTGCGTGCGACGCACGGTCTCCACTTCGGCACCACTGACCCATTGATGACCACCGCCCATGACGTTGGTGTACTTGCCACTGGCATTGGCCGAACGGTCCTGAGTTTGCGTGTTTTCGGTAATGGGCTGCAACACGCCAGGCGCTGTGATGGGGGTTTGGTTGAAGTCTGTGTTGCTGTTCCACCCTCCGAGGTTGAACTTCCACTCCATATTGCTGTCGGCGGAGAGCTTGCGCCGCCACTGGCCATTCAAGCGGGCCACTGCAAAATGGTTGTTCGTGAGCGTGTTGGCGCTCTCAAAGGTGCGTGGTGCGCCCCCCAAGCTCTGGTCCAGTTGGGTCAGGCCCGGTGTACGACCTTGCGAATAGGCTACAAAGGGCATCAAGGTCAGGCTCTCGCCCGGATCGCCTTTGAATTGCAAGCGTGCGGTGGCGTTGACACCTTCACGGTCGTAATGGCTGTCGCTCACGCGATGACGGTCGAGGGCATTGGTGGTGCTGGTGATCTGTGTGTCGCTGTGATTGGGCGCCGCATAACGGTTGACCGACAAGGTGTAGTTCGCACTCCAGTTTTCTGCATCGTGGTACTGAACCAAGGACGCATTGGGCGAGGCATAGCCGCCCTGCCATGAGGCGCCGGCTTTGAGCTCCGACGGCATGCCGCGTCGCCCTTCGCGCGTGATGATGTTGATGGTGCCCGCAATCGCCTGAGCACCCGTTTCGGCTGTGGGGGCGCGATAAATTTCAATGCGCTCAACCATTTCAGGTGTGATCGACTCGATCGAAAAACCAGGGGGCACGCGTTGTCCATCTAACAAGATCTGGGTGTAGCCCTGGCTCAGTCCGCGCATGCGAATGCTGCCGCCTCGACCTGGGACGCCGTCCATGGTGATGCCAGGCATGCGCTTGAGAATTTCACCCACGGTCGAATCGCCTTGGCGTTCAATTTCCTCACGGCCAATGACGATTTTGCTGGCGGTGGATTCACGCCGTTGTTGCGTGTCGTTGTCACGTCCGCTGCTGATTTCGATGCGGCCCATGTCCGCAGTGGGTGCTTGTTGTGACCATGCAAAGCCCGAGACGCACAGCAAAAGCAGGACAGCAAAGACGGGACGCGCAAAGTGTGAGGAATTCATCGTAAAAAGTTTACCGGGGGATGAAAGCCCTTGCCGTGTAAAGTTCGGGTTTTATTTTTCAGTCACGTCCCATGAGTCACGCTGCCGCGCCACATGCCTATGAAATCAAGAGCGCCTCGCTGCCTTTGGTTGCTTTTTTACTCAAAACACCGGACTCATCGGCCTTGCAGGCTGATTTAAGCCGTCGCCTGGGGGCTACCCCTGACTTCTTTGACAACGACCCCGTGGTGATCGATTTGAGCGCCCTGGAGGACCCGGATCAACAGCTTGATCTGCCTTCGGTCTGTTTGTTGCTGCGCACACATCGCATGGTGCCTGTAGCGGTGCGTAGCGCGAATGAACACCAATTGCTTAACGCCAAAAAGGCGGGCTTGTTTGAAGCCCGCGATGTGAATGTGCAAGCCCCTGCAGCCCCGCGCGTTGAGACAGTGGTGCAAGAGGTCGTCCGTGAGGTTGAAGTTGTGCGTGAAGTTCAAGGCCCAGGCGAATCCGCCTTGGTGATTGATAAGCCGCTGCGCTCGGGCCAGCACGTGTATGCCAAAGGGCGTGACTTGATTGTGCTGGCCATGGTCAACCCAGGGGCTGAGATCATGGCCGACGGCCACATCCATGTGTACGCGCCACTGCGCGGCAAAGCGATTGCAGGTGCGCGGGGCAATGAAGAAGCACGCATCTTCACCTCATGCCTAGAAGCTGAACTGGTGGCCATCGCCGGTACCTACCGCACCAGCGATACACCCCTGCCGGCAGATGTGGCAGGCAAAGCAGCTCAGATCTCTTTGCTGGGTGATAAGTTGGTGATGCAACGGCTGTAAACTTGGCAGTTAATTTTCAGTACAAAACTTAGGGCTTTTTTCATGACAAAAATCGTTGTGGTGACTTCTGGCAAAGGCGGCGTGGGCAAGACCACCACCAGCGCCAGTTTTTCCTCAGGCTTGGCACTGCGTGGCTTTAAAACCGTCGTTATCGACTTTGACGTCGGCTTGCGTAATTTGGACCTGATCATGGGTTGCGAGCGTCGCGTGGTGTATGACTTCATCAACGTCATCAACGGCGAAGCCACCCTCAACCAAGCCTTGATCAAAGACAAGCAATGCGACAACTTGTTCGTGTTGGCAGCATCCCAAACCCGCGACAAAGATGCCCTGACCAAAGATGGCGTGGAGCGTGTGTTGAACGAACTCAAAGAGATGAAGTTCGACTACATCGTCTGCGACTCCCCAGCCGGCATTGAAATTGGCGCCATGATGGCCATGCATTTCGCAGACGAGGCCTTGGTGGTCACGAACCCTGAAGTGTCTTCAGTGCGCGACTCAGACCGTATCTTGGGCATGCTCAGCAGCAAAACGCAACGCGCCATCGACGGTGACACCCCCATCAAAGAACACTTGCTCATCACGCGCTACAACCCCAGCCGCGTGGAAGAAGGCCACATGCTGTCGTTGGAGGACATCCAAGACATCTTGCGCATTCCTTTGATCGGCGTGATTCCCGAGTCAGAAACCGTGTTGACCGCATCGAACCAAGGTTTGCCAGCCGTGCATCTGGACAACACCGATGTGTCTGAAGCCTACAAAGACGTGATCAGCCGCTTCTTGGGCGAAGACGTGCCCATGCGGTTCACCGAACATGTCAAGCCAAGCTTGCTCAAGCGCATTTTTGGCGGGAAATAAATCATGTCATTGCTGTCTTTTTTACTCGGCGAGAAAAAGAAAACTGCCAACGTGGCGAAAGAGCGTTTGCAGTTCATCCTGACGCATGAGCGCACAGGGCGCAATGCACAACCCGACTACTTGCCCGCGTTGCAGCGTGACTTAGTGGCTGTGTTGTCCAAATACGTGAACATCAACCCAGAAGACATCAAAGTCAATCTGGAGCGTCACGACAATCTTGAAGTCTTGGAAGTCAAGATCGAACTGCCAGACGCGGCCTGATTAGGCCGTCCCAGTCAAAAATAAAGCGTCCCTCGGGACGCTTTATTTTTTGTCTTCGCAGACTGCTGCCGATCAGCCGCCTTTGTTCGAGCGTTTGCCCGGATTCTTTTTGCTGCGAGTAGCGACACCGCGCTCAAGACTGACGCGTTGTCCACGGCCACCTGTGCGCAGCACAGTGCCAGGCAGTGGGATAGGTGCGGGAGTGCGTTTGCGGTCGGCTTCGGTGACGATTTTGTTGCCCATTTAATTTTCCAGACAAAGAGTTAAAACCCTAATTAGGCCACAGGTTGACCCCAGTTTCACGCCCTCCCCCCGCATAATCTGTCGAAACAAAGGCGTTTATGAATCCCAAAATCAATGAACTGCTCCATCGCATCCAAGAAATTGAGTCCGAAATAGAGCAAGAGGTCAAAAAACGACGGGCTGAGTTGCAAGCGGACTTTGAAGAAAAACGAGTTCGCTTTGAAGAAGAGGTGCTGGCGCAGCAGCGTCGTTTCAAAACAGGCTTGCTCCAGTACGTGCTCACGGCCCATTGGGGCGTGGCACTCACGGCACCGATTATTTATTCCGTGTTTTTCCCCATGGTGATCTTTGATGTGTTTGTCACGGTCTATCAGTGGGTGTGTTTTCCGGTGTACGGCATTCCACGCGTGAAACGGAAATCGCATTTCGTCTATGACCGCACCCACCTTGCTTACCTCAACGTGCTAGAGAAAATCAACTGTGCCTATTGCTCGTATGGCAATGGCCTCATGTCCTATGCCCGAGAGGTGGTAGGGCGAACCGAGCAATATTGGTGCCCCATCAAACACGCCCGCAAAGTCATGCAAGCACACCCCCACTACATGGGCTTCTTAGACTATGGGGATGCCCAAGGCTACCAACGTGAGCTTGAGAACATCCGTGCCAAACTGGCCAACTTAGACGCCGACACATGACCACATCTCACGCAATCGAACAACGCCTGATGGACTTGGAGATCAAGGCCAGCTTCACCGAAGATTTGGTGGAGCAGCTCAACCAAACCATTTTTCGCCAGCAACAACAAATTGATGCCTTGATTCGTCAGGTGAGCCAGCTGCACCAGCAAGTGCCCGATGGTGGTTCGGGTTCGTTTCGCAGCTTGCGGGATGAATTGCCACCACACTACTGACCTATGGATGTTGTTGAATTGCCATCATGGCCAGAAGTGGTCACCCTGATGTTGTACCGACTTGCAACCTACGCCACTTTCAATTTAATCGACGATGCAGCCATGCTGTCATTGATTTTTGTTTGACATAAAGAGGTTTTTTGATGCCCCGCACGATCGACTATTACCTGGCCCCGCAAAGCCCTTGGACTTATTTGGGACATCAGCGCATGTGGGATTTGGCGAATCAAGCCCAAGCTCACATTCGTGTCATGCCCGTGGATTTGGGTCAGGTTTTTCCTGTTTCAGGCGGTTTGCCGCTGGGCAAACGTGCCCCGCAACGGCAGTCCTACCGCTTGATGGAAATGACGCGTTTCAGTCAACACCTGAACCTACCCCTGCACCTCCAGCCCAGGTTCTTTCCTGTGGCGGGGGATGACGCCGCAAGAGTGATCATTGCGGTTGATCTGCACCATGGCACACAGGCGGCTATGGCCATCACCGGTGCCATCTTGAAAGCGGTTTGGGTACAAGAACGCAACATTGCCGATATTCAGGTGCTGGCTGAACTCTTGGCCGAACAACACTTAGATGCCGCCTGCTTAATGCAGGCCACACAGGCCGATGTGCAAACCCGTTACACACAGTACACGCAACGTGCCATGGATGTGGGGGTGTTTGGTGCGCCGACCTATGTGATTGAAGACCAGATGTACTGGGGACAAGACCGCCTCGACTTTGTCGCACGCCATTTGCAAGCTTGAACGCAGCAGGCAAAGAAGCGCTCAAGCGCTTCCTTGCATCAGCGCAAACGACGCCACACAGCCCGGGTGACGCTGCCAAAGTCACCCGACAAATCGCGCAAACGCTTATCGAGCGTGTCTCGTGCGGCGGGATTGTATTGAGACATCACGCTGTAAAAATTCAGATTTTGGCCACTCGTCCCAACATCCCATTGCGGGTCGCTCACATACGTTGCAGGGAAAGTCTTGACCAATAAGTCGTCGATCTCATCGGCGACAGCGTGTGAATGTTTGGTCACCACATCGCGCAAACCAAACTCGGTCAGCACCATGCGGTCTTTGTCATTCGGAACCTGGGCAAAGGCGGTCAAGTTGGGATGATCGAGCTCACCTTTTTCCAGTGGCACGAGCAAGCTGTGCTGATGAAAATTCTCCATCACCAAATGGCGGTTCGACACAAACGTAACGGCATGTTGCTTGGCTCTAGAAGCGCCAGCCATGTCCAAGGCATTGATCCACAACATGCCCGCCGTGCTGGTGCCTGGCAATACGCTGGCATGGTAGGGCTGGGTCAAATCTTGGGCGTAGTGCATGGCCCACCCGGCAAAGCGCCAACCCCAATAGGGATGCCCCGAAAGCAAAGCATGACGCGCCAAGGTTTGCCACAAATGCATGCGGTATTCAGGATAAGTGCGCCGTAAAAATCCAGCGGCGGCGTAAATGATGGACGACTCGTGAAAAAAGCCCATGTGAAACGGCGCCTGACTGCCAAAGCTGAGTTTGGGATTGCCAAACGGTTGTTTGCCAAAACCATAGGCACGACCAAATTCGGTGTCGTTGTCTTCCCACAAGCCGATGTCCAAACCATAGTCGGGCTCGTCGACCGCACTGGCAATGACATCAAGCACGGACACCGTGTCGCCGTCGCGCAAGCTGACAAATTTTTGATGCGATGAGATCGCATCTTTGACCCACGTGATCTCTTGCCACGGTATGACAGGACGTTGGTTCTCAGCTAAGGCAGCAGGAGTAGGCTGCAATTGCAAATACAGCGGCAGGGGAATGTTGGGGTTGACGCGCAAGGCGGTTAAAAACCGATGACGCAACTCAGCGGCATCGGCGTCTTTGTCGTGGCGGTAGGCGAGGACTTCGGGGCGCGCCGGGTAGTTGCGCACATGACCCCGGGCCCATTGTTCCTCGTGCTGAAGCAAGCCTTCGAGTGCAGGGCCTTGGTCTTTGAGAAATTTAGCCAGTGGCTCGACTTTGACCGCTGGCTCCGCACGCACCTCGGGCATGGCATGCAGGGCCTGCCATGCGCCCAATGCGTGCTGGCTCCAGGCCACAGCAGAACCAGCCGCTGACGCGATCAGCGCGCCAAAAAAAAGACGTTCAATCCAACGCATTGCTTTATTTTGCAACGAATTGGATGAACGCCGGGTTAAGAGCGCGACTTCTTAACGTGGAACACGTGGCTTGGGTGCGCGCTTCTTGGCGTCAAAACCACCAAACGATTTGCCACCGGGGGCTGAACGTGGGGCTTTGTCAAAGGGCGTACGACCTGCCTCAAACACTTGGCGTGGGCCACGTGCAGGACGGTCATCAAAGCTGCGTGGGCCTGCGGGATGGCCAAAGTTTTGGCCGCCTCCGAAGTTGCCACGACGGTCGTCAAACCCGCCACGAGGACCGGCTGGACGGGCGTCAAAGCCTTGGCCACCGCGAGGGGCATCAAAGGAATGACCACCGCCGCCACGGCGGTCGTCAAAACGACCTTCACCACGGTTGTCTGAGCGACCTTCGAAGCGACCTTCCGAGCGTCCCTCAAAGCGGCCACGGCCACCGAAACCACCGCCGCCACCGAATTTGCCGCCACCTTTACGGGGTGCAAAGTCACGGCCACCGCGTTGCTCGATGCGTTGGGTGGGTTCCATGCCGGGAATCACTTCAGCGGTGAACTGCTGGCGTGTGTAGGCTTCGATGTCATAAATCTTGCGCTTGTCGCGGAACTCAGCCAAGGTCACGGCCAAACCATCACGACCGGCACGACCGGTACGGCCAATGCGGTGGGTGTAATCCTCTGACTTCATGGGCAAACCAAAGTTGAACACGTGGGTGATGGTGGGCACGTCGATGCCGCGTGCGGCCACATCGGTGGCCACCAAGAACTGCACCTGACCTTGACGCAAAGCCATCAAGCGGCGATTGCGCAAGCCTTGGCTCAACGCACCGTGCAAGGCAACAGCCGAGAAGCCATCTTGTTGCAAATCGTTGGCCAAACCATCGCACTCGATTTGGGTGCTGGCAAAGACGATGGCTTGGTTGATGGTGGTGTCACGCAAGAGGTGGTCCAACAAACGGCGCTTGTGTTGCGCGTTGTCCGCCCAGTGCAGCACTTGGCGGATGTTGTTGTGTTTTTCTTGCGGCGAGTCAATTTGCACGCGTTGGGGTTGACGCATCACGCGTGTGGCCAACTGCTGAATGCGCGGCGCAAAGGTGGCGCTGAACATCATGGTTTGCTTGCGATCGATGGTGAGTTGGTTGATTTCAGCCAAGTCATCGGCAAAGCCCAAATCCAACATGCGGTCGGCTTCGTCCACCACCAAGAATTGAACTTTGTCCAACTTGATTTGCATGGAACGCTGCAAGTCGAGCAAACGACCCGGTGTGGCCACCACCAAGTCAGCGTTTTGCAGCTTGGCAATTTGCAATTGGTAAGGCATGCCGCCCACCACGTTGGCCACGCGCAAACCACGGCAGTGCTTGACCAAGTCGATGGCGTCATGCGCCACTTGTTGTGCCAATTCGCGGGTTGGGCAAACGATCAAGGCACCAGGAGTTGGGGCTTTGAAGTTGCGTGGGCTGGTGGGGTCTTTGCGCTTGGCACGCTTGGGTGGCTCTTCGCCTTTGGCTGCAGCGTCTGCCACGAGCTTGTCCCAGGCGGCTTTGTCAGCCGCTTCGGCTTGGGCTTGTTGTTGAATCAAGGTGTGCAAGACGGGCAACAAGAAGGCGGCGGTTTTGCCGCTGCCGGTTTGGCTCGACACCATCAAATCGATGAAGCCTTGTTTGGCTTCGCCGTTGTTGGATGGCAAGGCCAAGGGAATGGTTTTTTGCTGCACCGTGGTGGGCTGGGTGTAACCCAAGTCAGCCACTGCTTGCACCAATTCGCGGGCCAAGCCCAGCTCGACGAAACCGTTAGGAGCATCTGCTTGTTCAACTTCAGCGGTATGAACGCCTTCGGTAGTACCCACGTCTTGTGTAGGAATAGAAATAGTTTCGGCAGGCGCAAATTCGCCTGTCACATTCAAAGTGTCAGTCATGATTTTTTCTCGCACGCGAGCGCCACAAGTTGTGCGGCTGCTCCGTTCTAGGTTAAAAAACATCAACCATCAAACGGAACCTGCTCTGACCCGCTGGGGGTTTATTCAGTGCTTGGGGCTCATTTCGCGAGCCCGGTGAATGAAGGGAGATGTACAAACTCGCTACGTCTTTGTAGCGAAGACTGTGATTATGGCACGGATTCGGGTTTTTACCTAATACCTTTTGAATCCAAACTCAATCGAGCTTCAAAAAGTGCTCGCGGTAGTGCAGCATTTCGTCAATCGACTCGTGTACATCGGCCAGTGCTGTGTGCTTTTGGGCTTTCTTGAACGCGTTGAGCACTTCAGGCTTCCACCGGCGCGAGAGCTCTTTCAAGGTGCTCACATCCACATTGCGGTAATGGAACCAAGCCTCCAACTTGGGCATGTATTTGTTCAAAAAGCGGCGGTCTTGCCCAATGGTGTTGCCACACATGGGTGAGACTCCTTTGGACACATAGGGTTTCAAGAAGGCAATCAGTTGCTCTTGCGCTTGCTCCTCGGTCACTGTCGAAGCCTTGACTTTGTCAATCAAACCACTGCGACCGTGCGTACCTTTGTTCCAAGCGTCCATTTTGTTCAAGAGGTCATCGCTTTGATGGATCACCAGCACCGGGCCTTCAATGCGCACCGACAAATCAGGGTTGGTGACGATCACCGCAATCTCTAACAAGCGCTCGCGCTCGGGATCAAGGCCAGACATTTCGCAATCCAACCAAACCAAATTCAAATCAGATTTGGCAAGATGAGGCACAACAGGGGCAATAGAAGCTTCAGACATGCTTGCAATTGTCGCGCATCGCTCAACCCCCTCCTTCATCTAAACTCCTTGCCATGATGAACCCTTCTCTTGCCATGACCTGGGCGTTGGCCTTGGTCCTTGTTGCCAACTTGCTCACCAAACTCTGGCTCAGTGCCCGCCAAACGCGCCATGTGGCACAACATCGCGCACACGTGCCTGCTGCGTTTGCACACACGATCACCCTCGAAGCACATCACAAAGCTGCCGACTACACCCTAGCAAAATCACGCGTGAATCTGATTGATTTGGGGCTGGATGCGGTCACGCTCTTGGGCTGGACCTTGCTGGGTGGCTTGGATGCACTCAACCAATTCACACTGAGCTGGATGGCACCTGGCATGGCACAACAAATCGTGCTGGTACTTGGCTTTACCTTGGTGGGTGGATTGATCGGCCTGCCGTTGTCGCTGTACCAAACCTTTGGCATTGAACAGCGTTTTGGCTTCAACAACACCACGCCCAAGTTGTGGATAAGCGACTTGGCCAAAGGCTTGTTGGTCGGGCTGGTGCTGGGCCTGCCAATTTTGTGGTTGGTGCTCTGGCTCATGCAAGCCGGGGGCAGCCTGTGGTGGCTGTACGCATGGGGTGCCTTGGTGGTCTACCAATTGTTTGTGATGTGGATCGCGCCCAACGTCATCATGCCCTTGTTCAACAAATTCACCCCCTTGGAAGACGCTTCATTGAAAGAGCGCGTCACCGCCTTGATGACACGCGCAGGCTTTACCGCCAAAGGTTTTTTTGTGATGGACGGTAGCCGCCGCTCGGCACACTCCAACGCGTTCTTCACTGGCTTTGGTGCCGCCAAGCGGGTGGTGTTCTTTGACACCTTGCTGGCTCAACTCAATGGCGACGAAATGGAAGCCGTGCTGGCTCACGAATTGGGACATTTCAAACACCGTCATATTTTGAAAATGATGGTCACCAGCTTCGCCGTCAGCTTGGCTGGTTTGGCCTTGCTGGGGTGGTTGTCCCAACAAATTTGGTTTTACACAGGCCTGGGCGTGATGCCCAATTTGACAGGTGGCAACGATGCCTTGGCCTTGTTGCTGTTCATGCTGGTGCTGCCTTTGTTCACGTTCTTTGTGTCGCCGTTGTCGGCCCGACGCTCACGCAAATTCGAGTTTGAAGCCGATGCCTACGCTGCTGCGAATAGCAACGGCCAAGCGTTGGGCAGCGCGCTGCTCAAGCTCTACCAAGACAACGCTTCCACGCTAACGCCTGATCCTTGGTATGTCGCGTTTTACTATTCGCATCCACCGGCGTCGCAACGCTTGGCACGGATCAACGCATGAAGCAAATTGGTTTGGTGGTTGCCAGCCACGGACGCCACTGCGTGGTGGAGACGCCCGATGGTGAACGCCGTATTTGCCACCCGCGCGGTAAAAAAAGCCAGGTGGTGGTGGGTGACCGTGTGCAGTGGTTGGCCAGCACCGATGAAGGCACGATTGAAAAGGTCGAGCCGCGTCGCAATTTGTTTTACCGACAGGACGAAATTCGCACCAAGTCCTTTGCGGCTAACTTAGACCAAGTGCTGATCTTGATTGCAGCCGAGCCTGAGTTTTCAGAAATGCAGCTCACACGCGCCCTGATTGCAGCAGAAGCCGAGCACATCACACCCATCATCGCCCTCAACAAACGCGACTTGACCGAGCCCTTTGCACGCGCACTGGCCCGCTTGGCGCCTTATGTGAAGATGGGTTACACCGTGTTGCAAGGCGCATTCAAAACCGGTGAGTTGGCTGACTTGCCTGAACGTTTGAAACACAAAACAACCTTGGTATTAGGCCCTTCTGGCACGGGAAAAAGCACCCTCATCAACGCGTTGGTGCCGCATGCCAATGTGGCCACCGCCGAAATTTCGCAAGCATTGAACTCGGGCAAGCACACCACCACATCGACCACTTGGCATTGGGTGGATGCGCAGCGCACCACGGGTTTGATTGATTCACCAGGCTTTCAAGAGTTTGGTGTGCACCACATTGACGTGATGCAATTGGCGGCCTACATGCCCGACTTCAAGCCGCATGTGGCGCATTGCAAGTTTTACAACTGCACCCATTTGCACGAGCCAGGTTGCGGCGTGCAAGCGGCGGTGACGGCTGGCGAAATCAGCCCGTCGCGCTACAAGCTCTATGGTCTGTTGTTTGCTGAATTGACCCAACCGACCAACTATTGAGCGCAGGCTGCTCAACTCAAGCCTGCATACATTGAAGCCTGCGTTAGCCCAGCAAGCGGGCCAAGGTGAGCAGCGCCAACAAAACCATCCACAACACCACGGTGCGCCATACCAAGCCGACCACACTGGCCAAATGCGCCAATTCAGGAGCCCGACCGGGGGTGCTTTCGCTGTCTTGGGGTTCATGCAGATCTGCGCCATGAGCCGCTGACACGATGTCCACATCGGCCCTCAGCGCTTCGCCCCCCAAACGAACTCCCAGGGCACCTGAGGTGGCGGATAACACCACCCCATCGTTGTCATCCGGAAAACGCTGCGCATGGTTGCGCCAGCAATCGATGGCTTCTTCAAAATTACCCACCACGGCAAATGCCACCGCCGTGATGCGGGCGGGCAACCAATCGACTTTGCGCCAAGCTTCTCGCCCTGTGAGCTGCAAGGTGTCGCTGACCCAACCCGCAGATGTGCCCGGTGGCACAGACCAGGCACGGGAGACCAATTCGCTCATGCGGTAGAGCACCGCACCGGCAGGCCCCAAACCCAAAGCAGCCAGCACAGAAAACCATGCCAGCACCCCAAACACATGACGGTGCGCAGACAACACCGAATGCTCGATCACATGGCGCAGCAACTCGCTACGCGGCAAGCTGCCCACGGACACGTGCTGCCATTGCGCCAAGAGCTCGCGCGCCAAACGCTCATCGCCCACATCCAAGGCATCGCGAATATCGGTGAAGTGATGGCTGAATTGGCGAAACCCAAGCGCGACATACAACACACCAACGCTCCACACCATGGCGATCGGCCAGCCAAACAGCCACATCAGACCCCAATGCACTAGCAAGGCCAGCAGTGCAGGTCCACCTACCGCCAAAGACCAGGTAGTCCAGGCCAAACGGGAATGCCCAGCATCGAGGTTTTGACTCAACCAGGTGGTCCAGCCACGCAAGCTGCGGTGCACCCAGTTGTCGTTTGCCAACGGGCGGGCTTGTTCAATCAACAAAGCAAAGAGTAAGGCCAGAAAGCTCATAGCCCGATGATAGCGGGACGTTTCGGACCGTCAGACGGTCATGCCGACAGGAAACGGTAGAAATTTCGCAACATACCCGCTGTTGCCCCCCAAATAAAGCGCAGATGAGGCCCGTCTTGATAAGGCATGGACAACCATTCGCGTTGCACACCTTCATGCGCCATGGTGTGCCAGCGGTGATGCGCAGGGTTCATCAAGAACGACAAGGGAACCTCAAACGCTTCGGCCACTTCGTGGGGATTGGGCACCAGCTGCATGCGGGGCGAAATCAAAGCCACCACCGGCGTGACGTGAAATGCTGATCCTGTGTGGTACATGGGCAAAGTACCCAAGACCGTGACATGCGAGGCGTCCAGGCCCACCTCTTCGTGCGCTTCACGCAAGGCCGTGTGGACTGCGTCTCGGTCTTGTGGATCACACTTGCCGCCCGCAAACGCAATTTGCCCTGCGTGGGTTGACATGTGGGAGGGGCGCTGCGTCAGCAGCACATGGGGTTCATCACGCATGACCAAGCCCAGTAAAACGGCTGCATGTGCAGGCTGACGGTCTAAAAACTGACGTTCGTGGACCAACTCAGGTGTCCACTGAGGAGGATGTGTGAACCGCGCCTGCAAGGCCGACGCGCTCAGGGCCTCTGGCGGCACCGCGGCCAAATGCTGATCGACCCGCACAACCGGGACTTGCTGGGGATCGAAGAGAGGAAGTTTAGACATTGAAAAAGCCACCGCAAGTTGGCACTTGGGGTGGCTTCTTGGTTCGCAACAGTGCGCGTAGGGCTTACTGAGCGGCGGCAGCTGCTGCTTTGGAAGCGGCGGCCGACTTGCTGACCAATTTTTCTTTGATACGTGCCGACTTGCCGCTGCGGTCACGCAAGTAGTACAACTTGGCACGACGCACATCACCACGACGCTTGACTTCGATGCTGGCGATCAAGGGGCTGTAAGTTTGGAACGTACGCTCCACGCCTTCGCCGCTGGAGATCTTGCGCACGGTGAAGCCGCTGTTGAGGCCACGGTTGCGCTTAGCGATCACCACACCTTCGTAGGCCTGCACACGCTTGCGTGTACCTTCAACCACGTTGACGCTCACAATGACTGTGTCGCCAGGTGCGAATTCGGGGATGGTTTTGCCGAGGCGGGCAATTTCTTCTGCCTCAAGAGTTTGGATCAGGTTCATGTTTTCCTCTAAAGATCTTGATCGCGCTACACAAAAGGCTTCTTGCAACAAAGGCGCGAAGCGGCCGACCAGAGGATCGAAAAGCCCACCATTATAGCGAGTTTTGAGCCTTTAAGACAGCCTCGTCTTGCCGCGTGAGCTTCTGGGCGGCTCGCGCCGCCTCAATCAGTTCTGGGCGCAGACGAGCCGTCAGCAGCAAACGCTGATCGCGGCGCCAGCGCTCAATCTGCGCATGGTGGCCAGACATCAGCTCAGACGGCACGCCTTGCCCGCTCCATATTTCGGGCCGGGTGTAATGGGGGCAGTCGAGCAAACCATCCAAAGCAGGGTTGAAACTGTCGAGTTGATGGCTACCCTCGTCATTGAGCACGCCAGGCTGCAAACGGGCCACCGCATCGAGCAAGGCCATGGCCGCCAATTCACCGCCTGAGAGCACAAAGTCCCCCAAACTGATTTGCACATCGACATGGGTGTCGATGAACCGCTGGTCAATCCCTTCGTAGCGTCCGCACAGCAACACAGCCCCTTGGCTGTCGGACCACTGTTGAACCAAGGTATGCCGCAAGGTCTCGCCCACAGGTGAAAATAAGACCAAAGGCGCCACATCGCGCGCTTGGCCTCGGTCCGCTCGAATAGCAGCCAGGCAAGCCGCCAGCGGTTGCGCCATCATGACCATGCCTGGGCCGCCGCCAAACGAGCGGTCATCGACACGGCGGTAATTGCCCTCGGCAAAATCCCGGGGGTTCCACAGACGAACATCCACCCAACCGGCCTCATAGGCACGGCGCGTGACGCCACTTTTGAGAAAAGGCCCAAAGAGTTCAGGAAAAAGCGTGATGACGTCAAACCGCACGGCTGGGCCTTTCGCGTGCGCGTCAATAATCGGCTTGCCAATCGGCGGTGATGCGTCGAGCGGGCAAATCCACCTGGTCAATGTAGGCATTGACGAACGGAATCATGCGCTCTTTGGCTTTACCGTCCTCTTCGTAAGCAAGTACTAACACGGTTTGAGGACCTGTGTGCAACAACTCATGCACGCGGCCAAGGGCCACACCCTCGCGGTTGACCACATCCAAGCCGATCAAATCGACCCAGTAGTACTCGTCGGCTTCAGGGGTTGGAAAGCTCGAGCGGGCTACAAAAATGCGGGCACCTTTGAGCAACTCCGCCACATTGCGATCTGGCACATCTTGGGCATGTGCCACCACGGTGTCGGAATGATCTTTGGCTTCAATGATTTTCAGAAGCACGGTGCCGGTGAAGGTTTTGGCACCTTTTTCAGCGGGTTGTAAAAACCAACGCTTGGAAGAAAAAAGCGCTTCCGGAGAAGCGCTGTAGGGCAAGACTTTGAACCAGCCTTTGATGCCCCAGGCATCGGCAATACGCCCGACTTCGATCGCATCCGCAGGAAGTTCTGCGGCATCCAAGCCTAGCGTGATGGCCATACCGTGTGAGTCAATTAAGCAGCGGCTTTAGAAGCTTGCTTGATCAAACGCACCACAGTAGGTGAGCACTGTGCGCCCACGCCGGTCCAATGGGTCAGACGGTCTTGCGCAATACGCAGGCCCTCTTCGCCACCTTTGGCGATGGGGTTGTAAAAACCGATACGCTCGATGAAGCGACCGTCGCGGCGAACGCGCTTGTCAGCCACAACAATGTTGAAAAACGGACGGGCTTTAGAGCCGCCGCGGGAGAGTCGGATAACGACCATGATGAATCCTTCGGGTGGTTGGTGTTTTCAACGTTTGAGACACGCGCTAAAGGCCACCCGGCCTGCGACACGCTGAAAAGCTCTCCATTATAGCCGTCTACACTGCAACTTATGAAAAACAAAACTACCGCAGCTTGGTTGACCTTCATCGGGGGCCCTTTGGGGCTGCATCGTTTTTATCTTTTTGGGCTCTGGGACACGCTGGGCTGGCTACTACCGATCCCAACCGCCTTGGGGTTTTACGGCATTGAACGGGTCAAACAATACGGCTTGGATGACATGGCCAGCTGGTGGTTGATTCCCCTGCTGGGCTTCACCATCGCCGCATGCGCCTTGAATGCCATCGTCTACGGATTGATGACACCCGAGGCGTGGAATGCCAAGTTCAACCCCACGGAAGAACCACAAGCCCCAGCAGGCCAAACCAATTGGCTGACCATTGGCGCCATCGTGGTGTCTTTGCTGATCGGAGCCACCGTGCTCATGTCGAGCATCGTGTTCAGCTTTCAGCGCTACTTCGAATACCAGATTGAAGAAGCCCAAAAGATTTCGCAATAAGGCCGCGCTGACCTCATTGCGAAGACCTTAAAACAAGGTCAGGCTGATCCAGTACGCCACACCGGCCACAAAAGCGCTGGCCGGGATCGTCAAGATCCAAGCCCACACAATGCCGCCCGCCACGCCCCAACGCACGGCACTGGCGCGCTGTGTAGAGCCCACCCCCACAATCGCACCCGTGATGGTGTGTGTCGTGGACACAGGAATACCCAAAGCCGTGGCCAAGAACAAAGTCATGGCACCGCCCGTTTCGGCGCAAAAACCACCCACAGGCTTGAGTTTGGTGATTTTTTGCCCCATGGTTTTCACAATCCGCCAGCCGCCAAACATGGTGCCCAAACCAATCGCCATGTAGCAACTCACAATGGTCCAGTTAGGGGGAGATTTGTCTTCTGCCGACGCATAGCCGGTGGCCAACAGCAACATCCAAATGATGCCAATGGTTTTTTGCGCATCGTTGCCACCATGGCCCAAGCTGTAGGCGCCCGCAGAAACCAACTGCAAACGACGGAACCACTTGTCCACACGTGAGGGTCTGAAGCTGCGAAAAATCCAGGCCACAGCGACCATCATCAAAGAACCCAACATAAAGCCCAATAAAGGGGACACAAAGATGAATGCAACGGTTTTTAAAATACCGGCAGCCACCAATGCGCCGGACCCGGCTTTGGCAATCACAGCACCCGAAATGCCGCCAATCAAGGCGTGTGACGAACTACTGGGAATGCCGTAATACCAAGTGATCACATTCCAAGTGATGGCCCCCAGCAAAGCACCAAACACCACATGGGTGTCAACGATGCCGGGTTGCACAATGCCCTTGCCCACCGTTGCCGCCACACTCAAGTGGAAGATAAAGATGGCCACAAAGTTGAAAAAGGCCGCAAACAACACCGCTTGTGCAGGCTTGAGCACCCCGGTGGACACCACCGTGGCAATGGAATTTGCAGCATCGTGAAAGCCGTTCATGAAATCGAACATCAAGGCCAACACCACCAACAAAGCGACCACCCAAAAGGCGGTTTGTACGGTTTCCATACGGGACTCGTGATTAAGAGTTTTCGAGGACGATGCCCTCGATCAAATTGGCCACGTCTTCGCATTTGTCGGTGATGGTTTCCAACAATTCGTAGATGGCTTTGAGCTTGATCACTTCGCGCACATCGGGCTCTTCGCGGAACAGCTTGCTCATGGCGCTGCGCATCACGCGGTCGGCATCGGACTCCAAGCGGTCAATTTCTTCGCAGGTCTTGAGCGCAGCTTCTGCGGTGGACTGATCGGCAATTTTGTCTAGCAACTTCACGGCATCGCGCAAACGCTCGCAGCATTTGACGCTCAAATCGGTCAAACGCACGATTTCTTCGGTCATGTGGCGCACGTCATACAAGGCCATGGTTTCTGCCGAGTCTTGAATCAAATCGGCCACATCGTCCATGGTGTTGATCAAGGAGTGAATTTGTTCACGGTCGATGGGGGTGATGAAGGTCTGGTGAATCGCACGGTTCACATCATGGGTCACGCGGTCGGCGGCGCGCTCGGCGTTGTCCACATCTTGGTTGAACTTGTCGCGCAAGATCGGATCGTTGTAGTTCGCCACCAATTCAGAAAACGCGTGTGCGGCTTCCACGATGCGGTCTGCATGCTGGTTGAACATGACAAAAAAATTGCCTTCTGTGGGCAACAATTTCCCAAATAGCATGGGGCTCTCCTGTGAACGAACGGATTTATGACGTTTTGATGACAGGAGAAGTGTAATCGCAGCTCATGGGCGCAAGCCGGTCAATCGTTCAATCGGCTGGTCTTTCACAGCCTCGAGCAAGGCTGGGCTGACCCGTTCAGGCGCCACCTCTGCCAAAGGCAGCAAAACAAACGCGCGCTCAGACCAGCGCGGGTGCGGCAAGGTCAGTCGTGGCGTATTCAACACCGTGTCGCCGTGAAAAATCACATCCAAATCCAGTGTTCGCGGGGCATGGTGATACGGCCGCTCACGGCCGCTTGCCTGCTCCAGCGCTTGCAGCGCGTCCAGCAAAGCCAAGGGCTCCAGATGTGTTTGCAGCAACGCAACAGCATTGATGAAGTCAGGCCCTTGGGCCTCGAACGGCGCGCTGCGGTAGAGGGACGATACGCGCAGCAGCTGGGTACCAGGCAACGCTGCCAATGCAGGCGCTGCCTGCGTCACAGCAGAAGTCGCGTCCCCTAAATTGGCACCCAGTGCCACACATGCCATCACAGCTTGCGTCAGCATGGCCGATATCCGAGCCTACTCGGCAGCTGGCGTGCTGCCTGCGGCTCCGCCGCTGGGCTTGCGACGGCGGCGACGACGTTTCTTGGCAGGGCCTGCATCGCCCGCCTCATCGGCAGCATCTTGCTCAGGTTCAACATCACGAAACCGTGGATCTTCGGCTGGTTTTTCGGCCCGACGGACCGCATGCACGCGCGGGGCACGCTGTGTTTTTTGTTGTTCTTGGCGAACTTGTTGCAACAAGTCTTCGCGGGTGGCGTCATCGGCCAAGCTGAATTCTTGCCACCAATCGGCCAAGATCTCGTCCACCTCGCCGACATCGGCACGCAAACGCATGAAGTCAAAGCCGGCACGGAAACGCGCTTGGTCCACCAAAGTCCACGGCCCGCTGCCCGCGCGCTTTTCAAAGCGGGGCTGCATCATCCAGATTTCGCGCATGTCTGAGCCCAATTTGCCGCGGCCCGAGACATCGCCAATGCGCGACTCGAACACCTCATCAATCGCGTCTTGCAAGGCCGGGAAGGATGGCTGTTTGACGCGTCGTTGCGCCCAGGTTTCGCGCACATCCGACCACAGCACACAGGCCAGCAAAAAGCTCGGTGCCACAGGCTTGCCCTCGCCCACACGACGATCCGTGTCCTTCAAAGCGGTTTGGACAAACTCTTCATCCGAACGTTCGACCACGATGTCGAGCAAGGGGTAAATGCCTTTGGCCAAGCCTTGTTGCTTGAGCTGCGCCATGCTCGCCAACGCATGGCCGGTTTGCAGCAGTTTGAGCATTTCATCAAACAAGCGGCTTTGCGGCACATCGGCCAGCAGTTTGACCGCACGCTTCAAGGGCGCTGCAGTTTTGGCTTCCATCTTGAAACCCAAGGCCGAGAGCTTGGCAGCAAAACGCACCGCACGGATGATGCGCACCGGGTCTTCGCGGTAGCGCAAAGCTGGGTCACCAATCATGCGAATGACTTTTTTCTTCGCGTCGGCAATGCCGCCGTGGTAATCAATCACGTTGCCCGTTTCAGGGTCGTAATACATGGCGTTGATGGTGAAGTCGCGGCGTGCCGCGTCTTGGTCTTGCGGGCCCCAAACGTTGTCGCGCAAAACGCGACCGCTAGCGTCCACGGCATGCTTCATGCCTGCCAATTCCTGTTTGCTGCTGCGCTCATTGCCTTTGACTTGTTCAGCATCCGCGTTGTCAAGGTGCGCACGGAAGGTCGACACTTCGATCACTTCATGCTCACGACCGCGTCCGTACACCACGTGCACGATGCGAAAACGTCGGCCAATGATGAAGGCGCGGCGGAATGCGGCCTTGACTTGTTCGGGGGTGGCGTTGGTGGCCACATCAAAATCTTTGGGCTTCAAGCCGAGCAACAAATCGCGCACGGCACCGCCCACGATGTAGGCCTCAAAGCCACGGTCTTGCAAGGTGCGCACGACATTGAGTGCGCGTTCGTCGACCCAGTCGACATTGATGCCATGCACTTTGGCAGGCACCACCTGACGCTTGCCCAAGCTGGGCTTGTTGCTGGTGGAGGCTTTGCCCATCAGCTTGTTGATGAATTGTTTGATCATTGTTTTGGGAAGAGTTCCAAAATCGGCCAGCCCTTTTCGAGAGCCACGGCGCGCAGTGTGTCGTCGGGATTGGTCGCCACGGGGTGGTTGACGCGCTCCAACAGGGGCAAATCGTTGCGGGAATCGCTGTAGAAGGTGGTTTCCACATCAGCCCAGTCCAAACCTTCGCGTTGCAGCCATTGTTGCAGACGTTGCACTTTGCCTTCGCGCAAAGTGGGCACGCCACTGATTTCATTGGTAAACCACCCGTTGGCGTCACGCACCAGTTCCACCGCAATCAAGTCATCCACGCCAAAGGCTTTGGCAATTGGGCGGGTCACAAACTCGTTGGTGGCAGTGATGATGAGGGTGCTTTCACCTGCATCGCGGTGTTTTTGCACCAAGGCTTGCGCTTCGGGGCGAATCGCAGGTTGAATGACCTCGCGCATGAACTGCACATGGGCCTGGGCAGCGGCTTCGGGGCCACGCTGACAAAAAGCCTGCGTCGCAAAACGCACGTATTCATGAATGTCCAAAGTTCCCGCTTGGTAGTGCGCATAAAACTCATCATTTTTTTGAATGAAGGTGTCGCGTGCATGCCAACCCAAACGCACGGTGAACTCGCCCCACGATTGGTCCGAATCAATCGGCAGCAAGGTGTGATCAAGGTCAAATAAAGCAAGTTTCATCAAATGTTGTCCAGCATAGCTTTGATCAACGGAATGGTGATGGCACGCTGCGTTTGCAAGGCGTAGCCATCGAGTTGATCCAGGAGTTGTATGAGGCTGCTCAGATCGCGGCTGAAGCGGTTGAGCATGAAGTCCATCACCTCATCGCCCAAAAAAATACCGCGCTCGTCCGCATGTTGGCGCAGCACCGCGCGACGCTCGGCTTCGCTGAGCACCTGCAATTGAAAAATATGGCCCCAACCCAACCGGGTGCGTAAATCTTCACGCAGGGCCAAATCGCTGGGGGGCA
>Ga0228703_1000431_pt1 | contig 31650 bp, 30 predicted proteins | sample McNCre217_Aug_MG_3_FD_178020 | JGI IMG/M metagenome (GOLD analysis project Ga0228703, IMG submission 178020) | Freshwater microbial communities from McNutts Creek, Athens, Georgia, United States - 29-17_Aug_MG | ecosystem: Environmental > Aquatic > Freshwater > Creek | place: USA: Georgia...
ATCTGCAACAGGAGCTAACGTTGGTACTAATCCAACTACTGGTTCTTCTAGCTGGTATCAAACTTCTTCAGGTAGTTTTTATCTTATTCCAAACGGGAATGGAACCTATACAGTTAGAGGTTTTGTGGCTGGAATTCCATCAACATCTTCATATACTTGCGTTAATTTTACTTTTAATGCAAATCAAGGCTATACAGGTACAGCTTCTTGGTTAGATTGTGTAACTGGTCAAACTCAAACCCATTTTCTTAATTTAAATGAAACCTATTCAGTTTGTGCTAGAGTTGGTTCACCGCAGGGTATGCCATATACTTCAAACGCACAATGCTCAGGTACAGCAACAACCTATACCTATGGCAGAAGCGAAACTTTCTATTCACAATCTTGTGGAGCTAGAAACTACGGTTCAGCCTACACATACACTAAGTTCTATACATCAATCTATTCTGATGCTGATGCTATGGCTGGTGCTTTTAAAGATACTTATTACTATATAGACGGCCAAGCTGCCACTAATACTTCTGGTACATGTAGTTTATACGATATTATAATTTCAAACGTATTAACAATTACACAGGATTCTTGGAGATTTTATGAAAAAAATCCAGTAACAAACACTCAGCGTGAAATGAATTACCCTGATTATCCAAATATGACAGTAACTGTTAATAATTTATCAGGTCAGCAGGTATTCGGTGTTACAAATTACAGACCTTGGGATTTTAAATACAATGCATCAGGTGGAGTAGGTTACTTACCAAATGGAAACTATAACTACTCAATTGCCCTAAATGATGGTTCAGGCAGAACTTACACAGGTCAAATGCAATTAACATACCCGCTTTAAATATAATTTAAATCACTTCTAAAGAGTTTTACTAATTTGGCCTATTAACCAATAGTAAAACTCTTTTTCGTTTGCCACACATATAAAAACCTCGCCCAGATGGAAACAATATATAAAATTACAGTATAATAATAAAGTAAAGCTATGCAAATTAACGAATTATCAGGCCCATTTTCAAAAGAGAAGGTTTTAATTTTTGACCTCGACGATACACTCATACTTACACAAGCTAAAATTAAAGTTTGTGACCGGGTAACAGGGGAGTGTTTTGAATTAACACCAGAGGAATTTAATAAGTACGAGAAGAACCCAAAACATATACTAAACTTCGATGATTTTAAATCTATTGAGGTGATGAAAGCCGGTAAGTTAATTGATAAGTACTTAAATATACTGGCTAAAAACTATAAAGCAGGAAATGCTATAGGTATTATTTCAGCCCGGGATGATGAACAGATGGTATATGATTGGTTAAAGCACCATGTAGGGTTTCATATTTCACATGAATTAATCTGGTGTATCAATGACCCAAAACGCGGCCTTAAGGGTACAATTGCTGAAAGAAAGCAGCAGGCCATGAAGTGGTTTATCCAACAGGGTTTTACAGACATAGCCTTTTTCGATGATGACCAGAATAACATTAGACTTATTCAACAATTGGCTAAGGAATTAGGTCAACCTATCAAAACCCATTTAGCTAAACATTAAGATGACTATTACCTCATACCTACTCCTGCTCCTCTACTTGTTTTCAACCTGGTTCATGCTAAATGTCCAAGTGCGCAGACCTAGCAGTATACAAATGAAATACAGAAAACATATACAGAGGGTAGGCCAATTTCTAAAAGAAAACCCACATATTAAAAGTATAAGGTATAGAGTACATAAATAGAATCCAGTATATACGGATAATAATAAAATCTACACAGTAAGATGCAAGACCTATGTAAACCCCTAAAGAACCAGGAATGGAACCAGTTTATTAATTTAAACCAGGTATCACAGTTCAGGTTAGAATGTATAGCTAAGAAGATGAAGCACCCTGACCAACTTCTAACAGAGAGAGAATTAGCTATATACCAGGCTAAAGCCCAGTTAATAGAGGAGATATTGAAAACCATTTAAGACTCTTAGGGTTTAAGAGGGTTTACTAAAACTCTCTCCCTAGGGACTACTACGGCAGTAAGTAGAAGAATACCTATAAGGTATATGACCCTCAAGACTTTAAGCCAGTAGGGACTCTAGTGATAAAAGATTAATATATACGCAATTTATTTTAGTATACAGGGGTTCAAAGGGAAGGGCCCTTTAAGTGGGGTAACCTTAAACCACATCGAATATACACACAGGGCGCACCAGAGCGCATTACCCCCGCGAACGACCCCGGGCCTCTTTGGCCAATCTGCTGGCCAGCTCGGCCGCACTACCCAAAAAAATTAGAGTTCTTCGCTCTCCCCAAGTTTTTTAATTTCTTTTCTGAGGCCAGCTAGGGCCTTAAAGCAGTGGTAGCCGGCAACGGCCAAGAGGACAATAGAAGCAGTGATTTGGAAAGTAGCCATAGTTGTTATTTTGTATAGGCAAATATACACAAAAGTGGGCATATAAAAAAATAAATTATTAAATATTTTTGCATACCTCTGTATACTAGAAAACCTTGGCATCCACTCCAAGGTTCTAGTCTGCTGATGCAGGTATTAATAAATAGTTTTATAGGATAGTTTGGCCTAAGGCTTCTTCCTCTTCTGCTAGGGCTTTGAAACCAAATAGAGTATCAAAGGCATCCTCTTCAGTTTCTAGTCTCTCTTTCTCTTTGGCTAATAAGTCATCATTTAATAGGTCTCTTGTGTAGCGGGCTTCATCAAAGCGGACACCTGAACTAAGGTCGAAGTAGAGTTTCTTACCTACTTGGCCTAGGCGGTTTTTAGAGAATTCCATATAGCGACGGCCGGAGTTCTCAGAACCTTCCCAGTCTAGGTGCATCATAGCAGTAGTCATGTGCTTTAGTTTATTCGAGCCAACGAAGTTACCGCCTTTGGATAATTGTAGGATAGTTACGAAAGTAGTGTAGAGGCCAGCTTTGTTTTGACCCTTGTTATGGGCTGACATTAGGTCTAGGAACCACTTTTCTGTTTTGCCTCTAGACATATTAGATTCCTCTTTAACTGTATCATTAACTTCAGTGTAAGAGTCTGTTAGAACTAGGTCCCAGCCTAAGGATAGGGATTCTTCGATAATAGACTTAGGGTCTTGGTCTGTATAGTCGGCTAGGAATAGGATAGGTAATTGACCCCAGTTAGGGAAACGCTTTAAGTACCTGGCCATATCTACCTGGTTCATTTCTGCTGAGATGAATAGACACTTCTTACCGATATTGTGTAAGAGACTTAGCATCTCTAAAAGTACTGTAGTCTTACCAACACCTGGGGCGCCGGCAGCCATGATATTGGCGCCTGGTAGGAAACCACCTTCTTGGCTAACAAATTTATCTAATACAGTACCTGTTAACATTGGTTGGAACAGGTCTGGATTAATATTAAGGTCGTCTAATTTGGTTAAAGAGAATTTAACTGGAGCTTTAGCAGCTGCAGAGGCTTTAGGCTTATTGCCGTATGCGTTATAGTAGTCTGCTGAAGAGGTCATCTTAGGTACGCCATTCTGGCCTATACCGTTGATATTAATAATACGGCCCTGGTTTTGGGCAACATAATCGTATTTAGCATGGTCTGGCTCGATAAAGATTTGACCATAATGGCTAACCTCTGTTAGCATGAAACCTGTTGCAGTTTTAGAGATAGTGTAAGATTCTTTTGACATGTGGATGTTTGTCTTAGTTAATTATTATAATGTAAATCTACTAAATTCCGGTGACAATAAAAAATATTTAGGCAACTATTTTCAAATTATTTTAAAAATAAAAAAGGGGACTATCTGCGACTAGTCCCCTTGGGCGTTGAGCTCATAGCCCGTGGTGCAAGCCCTATTGAATGTAAATTGTATTTTCTTCTATACCTTTGCCTTCTACATATAAGAATGCTACTACGCCTCGGTGTAAGCCTCCGAATCGGCCTCTATATAAAAATTGAATAGCTACAACCCAGGCACCAGCTGCACTCTTCTTAGCATTAGGTATTTTGTTGTACTCAGCCTTTAGTTTAGCAATCTCTTGGTCCTGGACTTTTAAAGCAGTTTTAACGCTTTCGTATTGTTCATAAACTGAAACTAATTTTGGCTGTGGGCCTTGAGCTTCTGGAGTCATAGCCAATTCAGCCTTTTCTGCATTCAATTTATTGATTTGCTCGACTAATGCGTTATTCTCTAGTACTATCTTTTCTCGGTATGCTAATAATTCTTTAAGCATTCTATTATGTAAGAATGTTCTGCTAAAGCTTTCGCCGATTGTAATCTTTTCGAAAGCATAATAGCTACCAGTTCGCCAACTCTGGTTTCGTCTGTAATCCTCTTTAATTTTCGCAATTATACTGGGATTAATTTGGCCAAAGCTTGCGACACTATATAGCAGCATCGCAAGTAAAAGAATTGCCTTTTTCATAGTTTATTAGTTAAGAGATGCTCCTACTTGGTAGTGCTCATTTAAAGCTGAAGAACCAAAAATATCTGGTACTGAATTAGCGTGGTCCCATTTAGAACCGAATAATTGACCAGCCTTAAACATTAACTGAGTTGCATTAGAATCAGTCATTTGACCGTTTTCAACGATTTGACGACCGTGAGTACCAAAGTGAGTAAGACCGTTCACCACAGACCAAACTGACTGGTTAGATTTAGCCTTATGCATTTGGTGAGCATCCATAGTTTCGATACCTGCTTTAGCATATAACTTTAAGTTTTCGTGTAAAGGAATCCAGTTCTCGGCTTTCTCTCCGATAATTCCATGGATTTTGTTATAGGCTGAGTTTAATTCCGAGATACTAGCTGGAGTACTATTAGCTTCACGAACCATATTACCAAATTCTGCTGGTGCAAAATTACGTTTACGAAGGTCATTTAGGTTCTGGAAGAACTTCTCCATAGTAGTAGCATCTAAAGACTGTAAAGTATAAGCCTCTTGCGCAAGGGCAGTAGTCATACCATTAGTACAGAATAAACGATTAACATAAGGTAGAACCTGAAAACCGCCATTAGGTGAATTTTGGAAGGTAACACCACCAGTAAATGTTTCGTTCTTTAAACCATCAACAGCAAATTCTGCCTTAGGGTTAAAGGTATTGATATTAACCAAACCCGAATAGGGGTCAATTGACCAGTTAGAAACCGATAGGCTATTCTGGTCGATAATACGGTCAACTACACCTAAGAATCGCTCGTTAGAAATCATATCGGTTTTGTTTTTAGTAATACCGATAATGTTCTTAGTTTCAGGATTCACGATTAGAGTGATTTCAGATAGGCCACCAATATTAGAAGCCATAGCATCCTTAATACGGTTGATAAAAGCTGTTTTGGTTTCAGAGCTAAATAAGGACTCGAATTTACCAGCAAAAGTTTTATTCATGCCGATTAGGCGTAGAAGCTGTTTGAAGCAATCGGGTGTGATTGCAAGGCGAGCGCCTTTGTATTCTACAGTCTTATCATCGATAAGGTTCAGGTCAGCAAACTGGACAGTCTTGCGCAATGACTGTGCATTAAGTGTATCCTTCTTTTTAAGGTCGATTAACTGTGGTGATAGGGTGATGATATTTGACATATAGAAAATGATTTAATAGTTATACCTAATTTTTAGATTTAGTTTCAAAAAGTAGAGGACTAAACAGCCTCTACTAAACTTAATGGCACATTATAACCAGAAAGAAATTCGCCTTCTGGACGTACTGCAGCTTTAGTACGTTTAATTTCAGCTAAGATAAACTCACGACCAGCCAATTTCGGGTGATTAACTTTAACCTTCATACCAACTACTAAAGCAGCTTTAGCCAATTGATTATTAACTGAACGGCGAGCTTTAATTTTAGCTACCGCGATAGAATTGATTTGACGTAATTCTGCATCTGAAAATGCGCCTGAAGAAATTGCTGATAAAACTTGTGAGATGTTCATATTGTTATTGTTTATTAGTATACTGTAAATCTACTAAAAATAATCGAGAATAAAAAATATTTTGCCAATTATTTTTAAATTATTTTTTAATTTGATAAGGTTTATCCCAATTACCAATAGAGATATTAACATAGAAATTAGGAACAGAACCATAATCAGCATCAACAACTTCAACTTCTTTACCTAAGGCTGCAATTTGCTGAACACCTAATAAAAGATTCATAACTTCTGGTTTATTAGCATAATGCTCTTTAATATAATAGGGATTTACTTGTTGGTAGTCAACTCCCATATCAATAGGACCAGATAAAATATCAACAGAAATACCAGAATAATGGCTGCGAGTAACCGAGAATTTAAAATTAGGAAAAGCAGCTTTGATTTGTTTACGTTTTTGAGCGACAGATTCAGAAGTGATATAAGGCATAATGTTATTGTTTATTAGTATACTGTAAATCTACTAAAAATAATTGAGAATAAAAAATATTTTGCCAATTATTTTTAAATTATTTTTAAATCTTTAAAAAAAAATATAAAATGCTGCGTAGTACACTCTCCCGGCCTCTTAGGAAGGTCCGCCCCTGTTGGCCGCATTTAAGGCCGAAAGCTATTTGAGCGTTAATGTTTCATAAGCTATTTTTTATTGTTATAAGCAAATATACAAATAAAAGCCCAAATAAAAAAACTTTTAAACCTTTATTTTTTATAAACTTTTTCGCAATTAGCCGACTCTATAAAAACCTTCGGCTGTTGTGTTCTTTGCAATATGAGCCGCTTGACGACCCATGAAATATTTCAATTTAGCAACATAATAATCCAATTTGGCAGTGTCTAGGTTTTGAATAGCTTTGTTAACTTGGTAAGAATAATAATCAACTTTGTCTTGGTAGCCTCTCATGATAGATGTTTGTTTTAGTTTATTAGTATACTGTAAATATACAAATAAAAGCCCAAATAAAAAAATATTTGAGCCTTTATTTTCAAATTATTTTTAAGCTAATACTTCTTCAACTTCATTTGGTACAAAGGCTAGTGATGCCCAATTTTTAGCGCCAGCCAAAGCATAATTAGCTTGACTGTATAGGTTAGTATTAGACCAATCTTGGTTAATATCACCAACTTGCATAGTCATAAACATAGACTCATCCATTAATTTAACCTTATTACCAGAGCGAGCAAAAACTGTTAACCAACCGCTATCCTCATCGGCTTTAAATTCAATAGTCTGTAAGGCACCCCTTTTAAATGACTTAAACACAGATAGAGCTGACTTCCAACGAGCGCCAGATTCCCAATTACACAATATACCCAAGTCATCTACAGTAGACATAATACCAGCCTTTGTTTTAACAATAGCTCTATACTGACCAGAACGACCTTGAACAAAATTAACTGAATGGATATTCTCTGAGTTAAAAAAATGATTTTTCATAAGATTTGCTTTAGTTTATTAGTATAAGCAAATATACACAAAAGGGCCCAAATAAAAAAATATTTAGACCATTATTTTCAAAAAAACTTTTTTAAATTTAGGCATATAATTCTAAAAAGAGCTATGTATAGTCCAGAACAAATTAAAAATTTCTTGTTTATAGATGTTGAAACCGTTACGGCCCATCCCGATTTCGAGGCTATGCAGCAGGAAGCACCCCTATTAGCAGAACACTGGGTCGAAAAGTGCAAATTAATTACGGGCCGTACAGGCAAACCAGAATTAGCGCACCATAGCCCAGCAGAACTATATGAACAGGAGGCAGCCCTATATAGTGAATTTTCTAAAATAGTTACAGTCTCTATAGGCCAAATAACCTTTCAGGATGATGTGCCTCAGTTTAAGGTTAAAAGCTATACAGATACTCAGGAGGCACCTATACTACAGGACCTAAATAAGGCCCTATTTGCGCTTTTTAACAGAAACCCTAATATGAAGCTGGTAGGGCATAATATAACTGGTTTCGACCTACCTCTAATTCTTCGTAAATTCATCCAATACGACCTAGCCCTACCTAGACAATTACACCTACATACTATTAAGCCCTGGGAGTCCTGCCTAGTAGATACTAGCGCTATCTGGAAATTCGGCTCCTGGACAGGCTGCAGCCTAGACCTATTATGCCTAACACTGGGTATACCATCCCCGAAAACAGACCTTAAGGGCGCCAAAGTTTCAGCTGCCTACTGGGCTGGAGAGGCTGAGGGCACAAATTCGCAATTAGGTCGAATTACCCAGTATTGCGAAGCTGACGTTAAGGCAGTAGCTAACGTAATTCTAAAAATGGCACAGCAGCCTATATGCCTCTAAGACCTTAAGGGCTTCAGGGCCCCATCGCGCGAAATTACTACCAGGGCTTATAAGCCTGGCGGCGGGCGGCATGGGCTTCGGAGGGCCCAGAAAATCGCGATTAGAGATAAATAATATAGATGTACTATAAGTAAGGCATGCGAAAAACGCATTTGCTAAAACCGCGTATACAGTGAGGCCCCCCATTTTTAATAGTTTGGACCCCGCGCCGGTCGCACAAGGCTCAGAGGGCCTGGTACAGGGTCCTCCAATTACTCAGAGTACACAGACCCCCATAAAAAATACCCGAAAAGAGGCTATTAGGCCCTTAAAAAAATTGGGGGCCCCGGGAAAGAGGCCCTCCAGCCCTCGCGGCGGGGTTTGACGCGGCCCTTCTAGCCCTGGTATGGATTCCTATTTCTAATAGGTCTTACAGTACCCTATAACCCGATACTAAAAATAGAGTGGGCCTGAGAGAGTCCTATAAGTATAAGAACCCTCATAGTACCCTAAAGAGTCGGGCTACCGAAGCCAGAAGGGCCTATGACACTCTTAGGCTTATACGGCCCTAAGAGCCTCTGAAAAATAATCTAAAAATAATTTAAAAATCTTGAAACAAAACCCTGAGTACACAATATAACTAAAGGTCCCTTTCCGGTTGCAAGGTTTAATTTAAGGGGCTTAAGCCCTCGAGAGTTAAAAGGGGCCCCTTCAGGGGCTCGAAGCGCGCAAGGGGTTTTTTAGTACACTGCATTATATCATACACATATAATATAATAGTCTGGCGACAGGGTTTATATGGTACTTAATAGACTAGCAGTAACTGGGTACCGTTATTAGTATTAGATGTATTCTTATTCTCTGTTAATAGAGTTATAAGAGCCTCTACTCAGTATAAGTAGTCACCCTGGGTCTAAGAGCCTTTAGAGAGGGCATGCCCGTTATTAAAAATTTTCTGGGTACTTACAGTATTTAGAGTAACCTTAAGGTCCAATTCAGGGTTAACCTCATTGAGGCCGAGGTATTAAAAATGGCTCGCTGGCTAAGTAGGATATATATTATGGTTATTGGGGTGTAATAGAATTAAAATTTTCCCAAAACAAAAAAATCCCCCGGCAAAAAAGAAACTATTAGGACTATTAGAATATAATAGACATAACAACAATAATAATATTATGATTACTAAACAAATTAATGAATATAATTCATCTACAGTTTTAGCAAGTTCTTATGATTACTCTACTAAGGAATTAGATGTTTTATTTGAAAACGGGGCCTATCGCTACATTGATGTGCCTGCAGGCATTTATCACCAATTTTCTACAGCCGATTCACAAGGTGCTGCATTAAATCAATTTATCAAAGGTGGACAATTCTATTGTGTAAAATTACAGGATGAAGAAACAACATTAGATGAATTTTATGCAAATGAGAATGATGGAGACGAATCACAATTAGACGCGCCGCATAATCATGATTAAACATTTAAGCAAAGCTGCCATTTCATTAGTCACTATCTTAGCAATACTAGGCTCTATTTTTACCCTAGTGGTTTTAGCTGCGCTAATTACACTCTTTTGTGAAATTCCATTTACTATTACATTCTTGGGATTAAGTATTATTACAGTATTAACAATTAAATTGGTCATTAATTCCACTATTGGAGAAATTAATATAGACCTTTCAGACGAAGAAGATTTAAAAGACCATATAGGATAATGTCAAAGTTAAAAAAAGATTTTACATACCGTACAAAAGTTGACGGCAAAAGAATATTAATGCAATGTATGAATTCATTGCCTAGCATGGGTAAGTATCCACAGTATGCACCAGAAGATGGAGTATGTGATGAATGGGTTTCAGTCGACCCAGATATTATTATGACTCTATGTAATAAATGTGTACAAAGAGCCATGAGCAAAAGTCCGATTGTTAAAATAAATGAACAAGAATAATACAATAATATTATAATATAATAATCAATGGGACTAATGGTCCCATTTTTTATTTGAAACAAGTTGACTTTTGGGCGTAAAAGATATACCTTTAAATAAACAAATGGAAAAATTAACACAAAAAACAACAGATGCTTGGCAAATTTTAAGAATTCAAGGAGAATTCACTAAAATATTTGATGAACTTTCGGATATTATTCCAAGTATCAGTATCTTAGGTTCAGCTAGAACAAAAGAAGGCAGTAAATGGTATGAAGAAGCTTATAAAGCTGGAAAATATTTAGCAAAATTTGGATTTGGTGTAATTACAGGAGGAGGTCCTGGTATTATGGAAGCTGCAAATCGCGGGGCAGATGAAGCTGGATTGGTTCAAGCTCATTCGTTTGGCGTAGGCATTGAATTACCATTTGAAAAGGGTATGAATGAAGCTGTACAAGCAGGAGTAACCTGCAGATATTTTTTTACTAGAAAGGTTGCATTCTTAAAATATTCCCAAGGCTTTATTTTTTTTCCAGGCGGGTTAGGTACATTAGATGAATTATTTGAAACTCTTACGTTATCACAAACTGGCCATGCTCCTAAATTTCCTATTATTTTGGTAGGTTCTGAGTATTGGGGCGGATTAATTGAATGGATTAATGCTTCTTTATTGGAAAGTGGTTATATTAAAGAGGATGACATGGAAATGTTTAGAATCGTAGATAGTGCAAAAGAAGCTGTACTTAAAATACTTGAATTTAATAACAAATATAGACCAAATCAAACTACAAACTTTTAAATATGAAATTTCAAAAATTATCAGATAACGGAAGAATAGAAATTTCATCTTATTTGAAAGAATATATCATTGACCATAAATTTAATAATCTACGCATTTATGTTGGATGTGATTCACATAATAAGGGTGAATTTACAACCTATGTAACGACAGTAGTTATTCATGTTGGGGATACAGGTTGTCACGTTCTTTTTCAAAAAGAAAAGGTTAAACGAATTAATGACTTGTGGTCTAGACTTTGGAATGAGGTTGAAAAATCAGTTCAACTTGCATTATATCTTAGAGAAAACGGAATAAATATACATAATATAGATTTAGACTTAAATGATGACGAACAATATGCATCAAATAAGTTGGTGAGCGCTGCAACGGGTTATGTGCACTCATTAGGAATTAAACCACGTATTAAACCAGATTTATTACCAGCAGTAAGTGCCGCAGATAATTTATCAAAATCAATTTAAATTCTAAAAATTAAATAATAAAAGAATGTCTACATATTCAGATAACGAGGACAAATACTCAAGCGGTGGAAAGGGAAATAAAAAGGGTAAATCTACACCTAATATTGACCAATTTGGAGAAGACTTAACAGCTATGGCAGCTGAAGGTAAATTAGACCCTATTATCGGTCGCGAAAAAGAGGTACAAAGAATATGCCAAGTTCTTTCTCGTAGAAAGAAAAATAATCCAATTATTCTTGGAGACCCAGGTGTTGGTAAGACTGCAATCATTGAAGCTATTGCTCAGCGTATTGTAGATAAAAAGGTGGCTAAAACACTCTTTAATAAAAGAGTTATTTCTCTTAATATCAATAATATTGTTGCAGGTACAAAATACCGTGGTGAGTTTGAAGAGCGAATGAAGAACATTGTTGAAGAGCTTAAAGAGAATAAGCAAATCATTATTTTTATTGATGAGATTCATACTTTAGTGGGTGCTGGTGGTGTTAGTGGTTCTTTAGATGCATCTAATATTCTTAAACCTGCTCTAGCTCGTGGTCAAGTACAATGCATTGGTGCTACAACATTAGATGAGTATAGAGAACATATTGAAAAAGATGGAGCTTTAACTCGTCGTTTTCAAGAAGTTTTCATTGATGCACCAAGCGTTGAAGATACTATTGAGATTCTAAAAAGAATTAAAGGTCAATACGAAGCACATCACTCCGTACAATATACGGATGAGGCATTAGAAGCCTGCGCTAAATTAAGCGATAGGTATATTACGCAAAGAGAATTACCCGATAAAGCCATTGATGTCATGGATGAAGCAGGTTCTAAAATTCACATGCAAGAGGTTAAAGTTCCAGCTTTTATGAAAAAGATGGAATTAGAGGCAGAAGAATTAAAGAAACAAAAATTAGATGCTGTTGCTAGACAAGACTATGAGCAAGCTGCAAATTTTAGAGATTTGGAAATGAAAAAGAAAGAACAAATCGAAACTAAATTAGCAGAATGGGAAAAGTCTATTAATGAAAATAAAACCAAAGTAACTGAAGATGACGTAGCAACTACTATTGCAGAAATTACAGGAATCCCAGTTACAAGATTATCAGGTGATGAAAATAAAATGATTGCTGGAATGGCAGGAGAATTAAAGAAAATGATTATTGGCCAAGATGCTGCAGTTGATGCTCTTTGTAAAGTAATTAGACGTTCTCGAGCAGGTGTTTCATCTGCAAATAAACCAATCGGCTCATTTATTTTCTTAGGTCCAACTGGTGTTGGTAAAACTGAAACGGTTAAAGCTCTTGCTAATCATTATTTTGGCTCTGAAGAAGCTATGATTAGAATTGATATGTCTGAGTATCAAGAGAAGTTCAATGTATCTCGTTTAATTGGTCCACCTCCAGGATATGTTGGATATGAAGGTGGTGGTCAATTGACTGAAGCTGTACGTAGAAAGCCATATTCAATTGTTTTATTTGACGAGATTGAAAAAGCACACCCAGATATTTTCAATACTATGTTACAGGTTTTAGATGATGGAAGATTGACAGATTCATTGGGTAGAACTGTTGATTTTACTAATACTATTATCATTATGACTTCTAATATTGGTGCAAGAAAGGTGGCGGATTTTGGAACAGGAATTGGATTTGACTCAGGTTCGGATACTGGAATTGCAACACAAAAAGCTAAAGTAGAAACGATAGTTAGAAAAGAATTAAAAAATAAATTTGCACCAGAATTTTTAAATCGTTTAGATGATATTATCATATTTGACCAATTAACAGAAGAAGATATTCTTAAGATTGTAGATATTGAATTATCAAATGTCTTAGAAAGAATGTTCGACCAAGGATATAATATCAAATTTACAAAACAAGCTAAATTATTTTTAGTAAAAGAAGGCTATGACCCTGCGTACGGTGCAAGACCTCTTAAAAGAGCAGTTCAAAATTTTGTTGAGGATTTATTAGCAGATGCAATTATTGACGGTAAAATTTCACAAGGAAAAGAAGTCTATACTATTAATCACAATAAGAACGAAGATAAACTTTCTTTAAAATAGGAGTATAAGATTATATTAATACATTAATCTTATATCAACTTATTAACATAATATATGAATAACTTTTCTGAATCATTCATAAATACAATTAAAGAGATAGAATCAAAAGGTTCTATCTCTCAACCTAGAGACCTTAAAGTCAAAGAACTTATCTATGGTCAGATTGAAATAGATTCTACCAAACCATTTGCAAATTTTGCTGCACGTAAATTTAATCATAAATATTTTGCAGGTGAATTAGCATGGTATCTAAATGGTGATACCGATATCGATTATATTAATCAATTTTCTAATTTTTGGAAAATGATTACTAATCCAGGTACAAATCAAATCAATTCTAATTATGGACACATTTTATTTGGAAATCAATTAAAATGGTGTTTAAATTCTTTGAAAAAAGATATCAATACTCGCCAAGCCATTGCATTTTTAAATCAACCCAAATATCAATTTGAAGGCAATAAAGATTTTGTTTGTACAATGTATTTAAATTTCTTTGTTAGAAATAATAAATTAAATATGAAAGTGCAAATGCGGTCTAATGATATTTTCTATGGCTTGACATTTGATGCACCTTTCTTTGCATTTGTTCACCAGCACATGTTACTCTGGCTAAAAGATACCTACCCTAATTTAGAATTAGGAGTGTATACACATTTTGCGGATAATATTCATTTCTATGAACAACACTTTGAATTAGCTGATAAAATAAAAACTAGCAATGAATCAGTTCCTCAATATAAAATGAATATTACTAAACCATTTTTACAATACAAAGATTCTGATACTGCTATAATTACCAGTCATGGTCTATCATTTTTATATGAAGTAAATAAGCTAGTATCTAATGATGCAAAGCAATCTGATTATGAAAAGTTATTATCAGAATATCTTAATATCGAATGTAATATATTAGTATAGTAATATAAGAATATGAAAATACCTACATTCAAGGTCGAGAAAATAAGCGAAAGTTTAGATATTACTGATTATATTAATGATGCTGACCTTTTTTATAGAAGAATTGTACAATATGTAATGAATAAAATAGATGGTACTGAAACAAATTCTATACTTTGCTATATTATTATTGAAGAAAAAAATAAAATTCACAGAAATACATTTATTCTTGAAAAAGAAGGATGGCATAAATCTTTAAATAAAGCATTGGAGTATTTTGCAAATATAGAAGAATACGAAACATGCGAATTAATTAAACAAATAAAACAAACAATATGAATTATTTCCCAAAAGAACAGGAATTTCAGCGATTTGCACAATCAGAATTTGGAGTTCCTTCCATTGGATTAGATTACTATAATAAGCAAGTTCAATCTTCTTTAACACCATATATTTTAGAAGAAAGAGAAATGCGTGCAGTACAGATGGATATTTTTTCAAGATTAATGATGGAGCGATTATTATGGGTTGCTGGTCCGGTAAATGATAATATGTCTACTGTTGTTCAGGCTCAATTAATGTACTTAGATTCTATTAGTAACGATGATATTAAAATGCACATTGATTCTCCAGGTGGTAGCGTTAAATCAGGATTATCAATGGTAGATATTATGGACTATATCAAATCTGATATTTCAACGGTTAATACTGGAATGGCAGCTTCTATGGGTTCGGTTTTATTAGGAGCCGGTACAAAGGGTAAAAGAAGTTCTTTAAGATTTTCAACTACAATGTTACACCAGTCTTCCGGTGGTTTTAGCGGAAATATTCAAGATGCTGAAATTGATTGGAAGGAATGGCAAAAGGTAAATAATATTTTATTTGAATTATTAGGCTCTTATTGTGGTAAACCTGCAGAAACTGTAAAACAAGATGCAACTAGAGATTTTTGGTTATCAGCAGAAGATGCAAAAAAATATGGTATTATTGATTTCATTGTAGGTGCTAAACCTGGTAAAATTAAAAAATAATGAAAGTTCACATTTATATTGATGCTGAAGATTTAATAAACTTAAATAATTTAATACGTTTATTGCATGGAATAATTGACGGATGTGACCACTCTCCGATTCAATATTACACATCACCAAAAGCATATAAACTACAAGATAATATAATCGAAGTTAGTTTGTCATCTGAAGATTTTATAGAGCTTATTGATAGAGATGTACTTAAGAAAATTCAATTAATTCAGAATTAAAATGAGAAGAGAAAAGCAGAAAGAATTGTTTGTTGAACTAATTAATAAGCAATTAGAACCATTTGGTAAAAAATATGAAGATGTAATTGATGTACCTAATTGGTATATGCAATATAAGACAACATACGAAAAAGAAAGAGAATTTGCAATATATGCAAAGAATCGTGTCATGGATGTCTTAGGTTTAAATGCAAAAATGGCGGAGAATGAAGTTAGTTGGTTTATTCTACAATGGGGATTATCTTGTGATGAAACCGAATATAGAGGAAAGGACTTAAATCTATTTAAACAAAGAGAAAAAGTTAAAACTACTAAAACTATAAAGTAAAATAAAAGCCCAAATATTTTTTTATTTGGGTTTTTTTATTTATATTAGCATATTAAAATATTAATATAATATGAGCAATAGACAATTTACATGGTGGAGAAGATTTCATACTCCTATTTCAATTCCAAAAAAATTAATGATGCATGGCGCTAGTCAGTTAATCCAAAAAATAGAAGCTGGTGAATATGACATAGACCATTTATTTTTAGAAGCAAAATTAGAGGATTCTATATTTGAAAAAGAAATAGAGAATATTAAATCTCAACCTATGTTTAAAAGGTATACCAAAGATACGCAAGATGATGTTATTAACAATATACGTAAAAAATTATATAAGCGTAAAGAAATTATTCTTGGCAAACATATATTATCAGAATATAATATTATTGAATCATTATATTCTGAACTGTGTAAAGAATTTGATTTAGAAAGAGATTATATTATTACATTTATAGATAATTTCGATGGGACCCTACGTGAATTGTATTATACTTTAAAAGCAAAATCAAGAGGTCAGGAAATTACAAAAGAGCAAATTAGTCTTATTCCTAGATATTTTAAAGAAATTCCAAGACACTATCTTAAGAGCGAATATTTAAAATATGAAAGAGAATGGAAAGATATTATGTTATTACATAATTACGCTGAAATTCACGGAGGATTTATTAAAAGGAATGGTTAATACCATTTTTTTATTTAAACATGGATAAATACTCTATGTTTAAATTATCAACAGATTGGCTAGAATCTGGACCCAATGACTATGAGCTTAAAAAATATAAATTATTAGCAGCCATAACCGAATATGGTAACCTAATAAAGGGTGATAAACTCGCACCTGTTTTAGATGAAATAGAAATTCATCTAGAAAATCTTTATAAATTCCAGCATCAAAAAGATATACTAGACGATAGAATGAAAACTATTAAGGGTATAGATGTTGATAACATGGAATTAGAATACGAATATCCAGAAAATTCAAGGGAAATGGAAGACATCGTTAGGGTAGCTAGCGATGCAGTCTTTCTTTTTGAAAAATTATACAAAAATCTAAGAGAGCGTTGGAGAGAAAACGAAAAAAGCGTTAAGCTAAGTTTTATACCTGATAAAAAAATAGGCTTTAAATTAGGCTATTTCTTAATAACAGATTATAATAACAACTTATTAATTTATAGCTTTAATAAACCGGATAAAATGAATGATAATTGGAAGAAATTCAAATTAGAATTAATTGAATCCATGCCTTATGATATGACATCTCTGAGTAATTTTGTAATTAATAAATCACTTGAAGAATCAGATAGAGTTTTTATTAGATGCGACTTTGCTAAACAAATGCCATTTGAAGATTGTGCATTGCCATTATCTAAATTTGTATTGTTCCATACTTTAAAGCATAACTTATGATGATATATACATAAATAAAAAAATCAAGACTTAAAAAATGCCATACGTATCACAGGACAACGTAATAGCTTATATTGATTCACTTAGCACTATAACACAGGGCACGACTCAAGATATTACATTAATAATATTCAAAGATTTTCTTAACAATCAATGGGATTTAACAACAGCTGATTCAGTTACTGTTGCATTATATGACTCTCTTGGTAGAAAAATATACCAATATGCATATCCTCAGATATTTGGTTCAACTTCACCCATTACTCTGGGAAACCAAGCATCAGATACACAAGGATATGTTTTCTTTAGAATAACTTCTGAGCAAAGCTCAAATTTATTTACTGGCGATATTTTCGTTGAAGTAACTTTAACTTTTAATAATTATTATCCACAGCCCAAAACATATATTTTACCTAAATTAAAAATAGGTAATATTTTAGCTGCTTCGGGCGGAACTTCTGGAAATGGTGGCGGCACTGATACAGGTTCAACATCGACTTTCCCTATTGGCACTGGTTCTTTTCCAATTAATAGATTTCAAGTTGAAAATGTTACAGGTTCTACACCAACAAAATCAGGCGCAGTAACATTTAATTCAGAAATACCAACTGATGTTACTCAAATTAGATTTAGAAATATAGATGTTAATAATTCGAGAAATACTCAATTAGAAAACTTTTTAATTAATAGAATTAGCGGCGAAGGAGCAAATGGTATTATTACAATTGTTAATGTTAATCAACCTAATCATTATGGAATATACAAAATAACAGGTTGGTCGAGACAAGATATTACATCTGGAAATGGAAATGATAATGATACAGATGGTTTAATTGTAAATGTTATTCATGAAGACCATTCAGAATCTCCTGTAATTACATTCCCAAATTGGAAAGTAGGACAAGTTATCGCATATAATTTAGACGCCTATGGTGCTGGTTCTGGTAATGGAACTTCAGGTTTAAGTGGAACTTCAGGAACTTCGGGTTCTTCAGGTATTAATGGCTTAAATGGAACTTCGGGTTCTTCTGGTATAGATGGAACTTCAGGTATTAATGGTGCTCAGGGTGCTGCAGGTCAAGATGGAACTTCCGGTTCTTCTGGTATTAGCGGTTTAGATGGAACTTCTGGTTCTTCTGGTATTAATGGACAGAATGGAACTTCGGGTATCAATGGTGCTCAGGGTGCTACTGGCCAAAATGGAACTTCGGGTTCTTCTGGTATAGATGGAACCTCTGGCATTAATGGAGCACAAGGTGCTGCAGGTCAAAATGGAACTTCGGGTTCTTCTGGTATAGATGGAACCTCTGGCATTAATGGAGCACAAGGTGCTGCAGGTCAAGATGGAACTTCTGGTTCTTCTGGTATAGATGGAACCTCTGGCATTAATGGAGCACAAGGTGCTGCAGGTCAAGATGGAACTTCTGGTTCTTCTGGTATAGATGGAACCTCTGGCATTAATGGAGCACAAGGTGTTGCAGGTCAAGATGGAACTTCTGGCATTAATGGAGCGCAAGGTGCTGCAGGTCAAGATGGAACTTCTGGTTCTTCTGGTATTAATGGAGCGCAAGGTGCTGCAGGTGCTAATGGATTAAATGGTACCTCTGGTATTAATGGAGCGCAAGGTGCTGCAGGTCAAGATGGAACTTCTGGTTCTTCTGGTATTAATGGTGCGCAAGGTGCTGCAGGTCAAGATGGAACTTCTGGTACGTCTGGTATTTCAGGAACATCTGGGTCAAGCGGCTCTTCGGGTATTAATGGAACATCTGGTTCTTCTGGAATTAATGGAGCGCAAGGTGCTAATGGATTAGATGGAACATCAGGTTCTTCTGGTATTTCAGGAACATCTGGGTCAAGCGGTTCTTCTGGTATTTCAGGAACATCTGGAACTTCAGGTATCTCTGGTACGTCTGGTATTAATGGAGCACAAGGTGCTGCTGGTCAAAACGGGACTTCAGGTATTTCAGGAACATCTGGAACTTCAGGTGCAAACGGGGCGCAAGGTGCTACTGGTCAAAATGGAACTTCGGGTGTAAACGGGGCGCAAGGTGCTACTGGTCAAAATGGAACTTCGGGTGTAAACGGGGCGCAAGGTGCTACTGGTCAAAATGGAACTTCAGGTATTTCAGGAACCTCAGGTACATCTGGTACTAATGGGGCACAAGGTGCTCAAGGTATTCAAGGTGCTGCTGGCGCCAATGGAACTTCAGGTATAAATGGAACATCTGGAACTTCAGGCGTAAATGGAGCACAAGGTGCTCAAGGTATTCAAGGTGCTGCTGGCGCTAATGGAACTTCAGGTACATCTGGTATTAATGGGGCACAAGGTGCCAATGGAACGTCTGGAACTTCAGGTATATCTGGAACTTCAGGTGTAAACGGGGCACAAGGTGCTACGGGTGCCAATGGAACTTCTGGAACTTCTGGAACTTCAGGTTCTTCGGGTATATCTGGAACTTCAGGTGTAAACGGGGCACAAGGTGCTGCAGGTGCTAATGGAACGTCTGGAACTTCAGGTATATCTGGAACTTCAGGTGTAAACGGGGCACAAGGTGCCGCGGGTGTTAATGGAACTTCAGGTATATCTGGAACCTCGGGCGTAAATGGAGCACAAGGTGTTGCAGGTGCTAATGGAACTTCAGGTATAGATGGAACTTCAGGAACTTCAGGCGTAAATGGAGCACAAGGTGCTGCAGGTGCTAATGGAACTTCAGGTATCAATGGTGTACAAGGTGTTGCAGGTGCTAATGGAACTTCAGGTATAGATGGAACTTCAGGAACTTCAGGTTCTTCTGGTGTTTCGGGTGCTGCTCCAACTGGAACAATTGTAAGTTATAAAATGAGTATTGTTACAAGTGCTGGTAACGTTTCAAGTATTTCAAGTTTAACTGGACCAAATGGTACTATATACAACGGTTCAACTTGGGCTTCAGGTTGGAGTTCAAGTATAACTGGTAATAATATTACAATAACACATCCGCTTGGAAAAAGAATATTAAATCCGCAAACGCATGCATTAAATGCAGGTAATGTATTCTCTAAACCATTTACTGGAACGACAACATCTACTTTCTCTTGCGTGCAACCGACAACATTTGCATCAGTAACATTTAATGCTCTTACTAGTACGAATACAGGTGTTGCATCTTCTGGAGCTAGTTCAATTGACCTAACGTTCCAAGTAGAATCATAAAAAAATAATTAATAAATGCGACATTTACAAAAGGTACCAACTAAATTTTTAGTAGCAAAGGTTATTGGAGGTACAACTGTACCAATTGACTTAAATTCGAATGAAACTAGCATTTTTTTTAATTATCCTATTTCATTCCAGGTTCAACTAACAATTGATACACAAACGCATTCGGGTGAAGCTACAAGAGAACCATTCGCATATAACGCATATGATATTGTAATTGGAGATTGGTTAGCACAACCTTCCGGTAAAACTTATTTAATTGAAAATATTATAGAAGTATTAGATAATAATAATATAATATTAAAAATTAAAGATGAAAACCTATATGTATTAGAATCAGATATTTCTCAATCTGGTAACAATTATCCAGATGAAGAACAACCTGGCGCCATATTTGGTTTAGATGAAGATGGAAATCCCATTTTAGCAGGTATTACGTATCAATCAGCTCAATTTCCAGGCTTAACATACTGGATTGAAGATATTAAATCTAGATTTGAATATTATTCAGTTGATGAAGATGGCGTGGAAGTGTATGTTGACCAAGACCAATCTCTTGAAGCAACAATATCGCAAACTATCGGAAATGAATCCGGAACTGGTATTACTATTGAATATACTCCATTTAAAGATTCTAAAGTAGATGTAAAAATTAATGGTGTACAGGTTAATATTGGAGATGGAATTAAAACAAAAGATTGCTATTTTTCTGGAGATGGAGGCATCACTGCTAGATTGATTAAAGATATTCAAGCGGGTGATGAATTATTCTGGAATAATGATATTGCAGGATTTGAATTAGACTCCGCTGACGATATAGATTTTGATTACGAGGCTTCTAGTTTAGATATATAAATAATAACAAAATATTTAAATAGATTATTAATATAATATCGTAACATTTGTTCAAAAACAATGTGTTACGATATTTTTTTTTAATATATACAATACTGATGGGCAACAACGCCCATCTGCCATAAAAAAACAAATATAAAAATTAATGGCACAAATTAGATCAAAACAAATTGCTGATTTTATCTCAACGGTAAACTGGGCAAACGCAAAAACAACTGATATCGTATCAGGTAAAGCTATCGCTGACGCTTTAGCTTCTGATGCGTTAGTAGCGTCGACTGCATTATCTTCAGAAATTTCTACAAGAACTTCTGCTGATGCTTCTTTAGCTACTAAAATCTCTACAGATTTATCTTCAGCTAATGCTTCTATCGATTCTGCTTTATCGCAAGAAATCGTAAATAGAGGTTCTGCAGATACTTCTTTAGATAACAAATTTTCTACAGCTGTTTCATCTGAAGCTTCTTCAAGAGTTTCTGGTGATACTTCTTTAGATGGTAAATTCTCTTCTGCTATTTCATCTGAAATCGCAAGAGCTGAGTCTGCTGAGTTATCATTAGATACTTATGCTGATTCAATCTCTTCTGGTTTATCAACTGAAATCGCAAGAGCTAATTCAGCTGAAGGTTCTTTAGATTCTAAGTTCTCTACTTCAGTTTCACAAGAAATCGCTGACAGAACTGCTGCAGTTTCAACTGAAGCTTCTTCAAGAGTTTCTGCTGATTCTTCTTTAGATTCTAAGTTCTCTGCTGCAGTTTCAACTGAAGCTTCTAGAGCAATTGCTGCTGAAGGTTCATTAAACACTAAAGTAGATTTCGTTATCTCTAACGTAGACCCTGCTGCTATCGATTCATTAACTGAAGTAGTTTCAGCATTCCAATCTGCAGACGGTACTATTAATGGTGCAATCACTTCATTAGCTACTGCAGCTACTGCTGGTTTATCATCTGAAATTTCTTCAAGAATTGCTGGTGATTCATCATTAAATAACTATGCTGATTCAATCTCTTCAGGTTTATCAACTGAAGTAGTTAGAGCACAATCTGCTGAAGGTTCTTTAGATTCTAAATTCTCTACTGCAGTTTCAACTGAAGCTTCTTCAAGAGTTTCTGCTGACACTTCTTTAGATTCTAAATTCTCTACTGCAATTTCAACTGAAGTTTCTGATAGAGCTGCTGCAATTGTATCTTTAGATGGTAAAACTTCTACAGCTATCTCTTCTGAAGCTTCTTCAAGAGTTGCAGCTGATACTTCATTAGATACTTATGCTGATGGTATTTCTTCAGATTTATCTGCTGAAGTTGTAAGAGCTAACTCTGCTGAAGGTTCATTAAACTCTAAGTTTTCTACTGCAGTTTCACAAGAAATCGTAGACAGAACTGAAGCTGTTTCAAACGAAGCTTCTTTAAGAACTTCTGCTGATTTATCTTTAGACGGTAAATTCTCTAATGAAATTTCATTAGAAATCGTTGACAGAACTGCTGCAGTTTCATCTTTAGATACTTATGCTGACGGTATTTCATCTGATTTATCATCTGAAATCGCCAACAGAACTTCTGCAGTTTCAAACGAAGCTTCTTTAAGAGTTGATGGTGATAATTCATTAGCTACTAAAATCTCTACAGATTTATCTGCTGCTAACTACTCTATCGATTCAGCTTTATCTACTGAAGTTTCAAGAGCACAATCAGCTGAGTTATCTTTAGATGGTTACGCTGATATGGTTTCTTCTGATTTATCATCTGAAATCGTTAACAGAACTTCTGCAGTTTCAAACGAAGCTTCTTTAAGAACTTCTGCTGATTTATCTTTAGATGGTAAATTCTCTTCTGCAGTTTCATTAGAAATCGTTGATAGAACTGCTGCAGTTTCAACTGAAGCTTCTTCAAGAACTTCTGCTGACGCTTCGTTAGCTTCTTCATTATCAACTGAAGTTTCAAGAGCTACATCTGCTGAATTATCTTTAGATTCTTATGCAGATTCAATCTCTTCAGATTTATCTTCAGAGGTTGTTGCAAGAGGTAATGCGGTTTCTTCATTATCAACTGCTACTTCTAATGCAATCAACAACGAAGCATCTTTAAGAGCCGCTGCTGATTCATCTTTAGATACTAAGTTAAACTTTGTTATCTCTAACGTAGACCCGGCTGCTATCGATTCATTAACTGAAATCGTAGGTGCATTCCAATCGGCTGATGGTTCAATCAACGGTGCAATCACTTCATTAGCTACTGCTGCTGGTGCTGGTTTATCATCTGAAATCGTTAGAGCTACATCTGTAGAAACTTCTTTAGATTTATTCTACTCATTAGCTATCTCAACTGAGATTTCTTCTAGAACTGCTGGTGATGCTTTATTATCTACTAACTTATCAACTGAAGTTGCGAGAGCTAACTCAGCTGAAGGTTCTTTAGATTCTAAGTTCTCTACTGCAGTTTCAACTGAAGCTTCTTCAAGAGTTTCTGCTGATTCTTCTTTAGATTCTAAGTTCTCTGCTGCAGTTTCAACTGAAGTTTCAAGAGCTACATCTGCTGAATTATCTTTAGATTCTTATGCAGATTCAATTTCTTCAGATTTATCATCTGAAATCGTTAACAGAACAGCTGCAGTTTCAACTGAAGCTTCTTTAAGAACTGCTGCAGATTCTTCTTTAGACTCAGCTTTATCTTTAGAAATTTCTAACAGAATCGCAGACGTTAACGCTGAAGAAACAAGAGCAATGTCAGTTGAATCTTCAATCTCAACAGTTATCTCTAACAAAGTTGCTTCAATCGAAGAGGCTTTTGCTACTGAAGCTTTAATGGTTGTTGAATCAGTTGCTGGTAACGGTTTATCATATACTTTAGCTAACGCAGTTGAAGATGATAACATCGGTTTAGTATATGCATTCGTTAACGGTGTAAGAGTTGAAATTGCTTCAATCGCTGGAGCATCAGTTACTCTTGCTAACCCAGGTTACGATGTTGATTCAAACGATACAGTTGTATTTCAATTCGAGAAAAACAAAGCTTAATTTTTAATTAAACTTTATTGATTATCTTAGAATGGGAGCCCTTTGGGTTCCCATTCTTTTTTTAAGGGGATACATATAGTAAATAAACAAAATATATTAAAATGAAAATAGGTGTTACTATAAGTTTTAAAAAAGGAGATTCCTTGTTTACAAACGGTATTAGACAGAATGTGATGAACTTAGCAAAAATTCTAAGCTATAGTAAGAAAAAGCACGATGTTAGGGTTATTAATATCGTTGATGAAAAAAATAAACCTGACCATTATGATTGGGAGGTTAATGGTATTAAAACAGATGAATACGTTAAGTTAACAAATGAGGATATTAAATCATATGACCTATGGATTATTCTTGCGGTAGTACCACCGTTAAAAGATTTACAATTATTTAGGGAATTAAATCCTAACTGTAAAATCATATCATATAAATGTGGTAATAATTATGTAAACTTTATAGAAGAAATTGTATATGGTTTAGACCAACCAACTTCCAAAGAATTTGGTGCAGGACTATATGATGAAGTTTGGCATATTCCACAACAAGACTTTAATAATAAATATTTCTATTCAACTCTTTACAGAACGGTTGCAAGAATAGTGCCATTTGTATGGGACCCTATGTTTGTGGACCAACATGCAACTATACTTTCACAAAAAGGTAAAACAATTAACTATCAACCAAAAGAAGGTCCTAAGAATATTGGTATATTTGAACCGAATTTAGGTATTAATAAAAATGCTATTGCACCTATGCTAATAGCTGAAAGATTATATCATACAGATCCAGAATTAATTGATAAAGTTTTAGTAACAAATTCAAATAAATTAAGAGAGAATAAAGAATTTATTAAGTTTGTTAATTCTGGATTTGACCTTAAAAGAGATAGCAAAATTTTCTTTGATTCAAGATACCCAATTGTACACTATCTTTCAAGTTTTACTGATGTAGTACTTTGTCACCAATGGGGCAATGACCTTAATTATCTTTATTTAGATGCAATGTATTATGGATATCCGCTAGTACATAATGCATATTATATCCAAGATGCAGGTTACTATTATGAATATTTTAATTATGAGCAAGGTGCGCAGCAGCTTAAAAAAGCTTTAAGCGAATATGACGCATCAATTGAAGCAGAAACTTTAAAAAATAAATCTGCATTAGAAAGATATAGACCAGAATGGAAACCTATGATTGATGCTTATGACCAATTAATAGATAATTTATGGGCTGAAAATAAAGTTTCTGAATTTAATTACGATTGGAAAACAAACTCATTTATATAAAGTGGCTTTAGATAAAGAAACCAAATTACTAAAAGCGCAAATTGAACTAGCGCAAAAGAGAATAATAAATCTGAATAATCAGATTAAATCTTCTATTCCTGGGACTATTAGGTCTGGTTCAATTTCTGTTGCAGATTTTAAAGTAGAAGGTTCTCTTTATTATTATGATGTTGTATTTTCTACTCCATTTTCTGATTCTGATTATGCAATTAATACCATGTTAGTAGACCTTAGGTCATCAATAACTCAATTATATTCATTTAACATGATAACTAGCAACAAGACTAAAAATGGATTTAGAATCTACGTCGATATAAATATTTTAGGATACAATTTAAAAATAGATTGGACCTGTACTAAAATACAAACGCTTAATCAAACAACTAGTACATCTGGTACTTCAGGAACATCTGGTACATCTGGAACATCTGGAACATCTGGTACTTCAGGAACATCTGGTACATCTGGAACATCTGGTACTTCAGGTACTTCAGGAACATCTGGAACATCTGGTACTTCAGGTACTTCAGGAACATCTGGAACATCAGGCACTTCAGGTACAACAGGAACATCTGGTACTTCAGGTACAACAGGCACTTCAGGTACAACAGGAACATCTGGTACTTCAGGAACATCTGGTACTTCAGGAACATCTGGAACTTCAGGTACAACAGGAACAAGCGGAACTTCAGGTGGAGTATTTAATAATTATTACATACCTACAAAAAATTCAATATTTTCATAATGGCATATTCTAACAAATCAGATGCGATAGCAAAATTAACAAGCGGCAGGGATGATAATAATAGTATTTCAATATATTATTCTGACAACAACCATAATCTAAATACAATATACTACACTAATTCTGCAAAAACCGATATTTTACCAGCTGGTAATTATGTTCTTCCAACAAATTATAGAACATTATGGATTACAGTAGGTGCTAATGGTAAACTCATACAATTACCGGAATTTTTATTTTCAACTGAACCAGATTCTTCTTTTGTAGATGAATCATTATTTTCTAAACAAACCAATACTAGAATAAGCGATTATTCAGAATCAAAACTTACTCTTACTAATAACATTTTAACAGATACAGCATGGGAATACAGTTCTCCAAGCGGTAAACCTAAACAATGGGTTGTGGGTGTCAGTGATAGAAAAACTACACCACTATCTAATATTGATATATCAGCAATGGCAGGTTATGATTTAATGATGTATATTGGTGGATATGGACCTTGGGGGGTATTTGATGATTTTGCAGCGAATACTGCATTTGTTCATGTGAAACAGGATATTAATAAACCAACTGTTATTGATGATGGGATATACACAAAAATATATTTTTTAAAACCAGATTATTGGTATGCTAAACAAGATATTAATTGTCCAACCTTCTTTAAAAGAAATCTATTAATAGATAATTTTATAAAAAATAAAAGAGGACTCACTAAATTAAGTACTGGGAGTGACAGATACATCCACGACATAGTTCAACACAATAAAACAACTGTAAGAACTTCTACTAGAAAACAAAGAGGTTTAAATTTAGAATTATATCAAAGTGACCCAGCTCTTTATAATACAACCCAAAATATATCAAGAGGCTATTTGTTTGGTAATTATGCAAATGCTGATTATGCAACTTCAAAGGATGAAGGTTACTGGTTTGATCAGCCATTATTATTAAGCGGAACTATATTTGGAACTATATGGGGTCATGGTTTTAATCCAAATATAGAATCTCATCAAATTAAATTAGTGGCAACTTGGAGAAGTATTGCCTTAGCAGATTTTACTGGAAGCTATACACGTAATGGCACTACAATAAATTTTGCACAAGCAAATCCATACCAATGGACCACGACAGGTTTCGATAATCCAGCAACTAGAGAAATGAGAGACGCACTTATAGATTCACCTATAGAATGGTTTTGGGACATGGAATGGTATTGGTATTTAATGGAAGATTCAATAGCACTAGATGGTGTTTTCAAATGTTATAAATATGCAAAAGATTACGTAACATCTAATAATTTAGCTGTTAGAAATACTAGAATAAACTGGTATTCTGGTAGTGTATATAGAAGTGATGGCCATTTTCTAGATTCTGGTGGTTCTGCGCCAACTGTAAATAATTATACTAGCAACCCATATTATCTTGATTATCATAATTATTATGTAAATAATGCAGATAAAAATACATTATCTAACGTATTTCGTCCTATTTTTTATAACTATGCAGAATTATTTCATCAATTTTCAATAGGTAATTATCATAATGATTATGGTTCTACTGATTACTTTTATAAATTAGTTCATCAATATGATATTGGAAATAAATTAGTAACTGAAAAACTAGGCTCTAATCATAATATAATGTTTACTTCTCTTATGTTTAGCGTATATGAAACAGTTGCAGGCTCAAATATGCAAGCTAAACGTAAAGCAATATCACCAGATGGGCAGCCGGGTGGTGCAAAACCGGACATTTCTCCAGACTTTTGGCAATCTCTTGCAGCTTGGTCTTTTGGATATGGAGATGGATGCTTTATATGGGATGTTGGTAAATTTAGAGTAGAAGATTATGCAGATTATGTATGGGACGTGACAAATGGCAACAATCCATCAGAAATATTTAAAAATGATTTTGCAGGCGCTGATTGGTATTTTGCAACAATTGCAAATCTGTATCAAAATAAAGATATTATTGAAGCTAATACCAATTGGTCTTATATTTCTCAAGATAAAGGCGGCGGGCAATATACAACCGGTACCGAAAATTATCCATTCGTAAATTATGTATTTAAAAGACCTTTAGTAGTTGCTAAATTTTCAGCAGATGGTAAAGAAGCTTTAATATTATCAATTAATCCATTCAATAACGGATACACAAAGACAACTACTAATATAATGCTTACTCCTAACAATCCTATTTCAATAGATATGTGGGGCACTTATACAACAATATTAAGAGTAAAGATTAATAATTAATTATAGTCTATTCTTAACGCTATCCCTAAAAACACCAAGACAGAAGGCTAGGAAATTATTTCTAGCCTCTTCTTCTGTTTGAGAGTACCATCTATATGCCATTGAACCTTCATATCTTTCAATCTCTTCTTTAAGTTCTTGGTTTCTTTTTTTAATGGCTTCAATTTGTTCAGATGATATAAAGTCGCAATCAATCGATAAAGAACTTGCAACTCTTAATAATAGACCCCAATCATACTTATCATTAGCTTCAACTGCTGTATTATATGATTCTTTTAACATTAATGCTTCTTGTTCAGTTGAAGCATTATCTATTTTATCAGGATGACATTTAATAACTATTTTTCTAAAAAGTTTTTTAAAATCCTGGTCATTATGATTTATAATATCTTTTTCAACCTCCGCAATCTCTTTTATCTCTATATCTTCGTTATTTTTTGGAATCAAAGCTTGCATAGCTTCTGTATCACCTGATGCAATCATAGCTTCCCTAAACTCAACTTCAGCTATTTCTGAAATCTCTTTAACGTCATTTAATGATTCATATAGATAGTTATAATCTCTTAATATCTTTTTTAATTCAATATTTTTGCTCATTAATTTAGACTCTTGTTCTATGTGTTTAGATATATATAACAATTAAGATTATGATATAATCTCTTTAAAAAACAACATAAAAAAATACAAATCTCAATGTCTCAGATTAAAATCAAACAAGTTGAAGGTTTACAGTCTATACTAGACGCGTTAACCGCTGGCGTTACGTCTGGTTCTGTGAAGTCTGTGTACACACAGGCTAATCATGGATTTACACCAGGTATTGCCGTGACTTACACGACTTCCGGTTGGATTGCTGCAAGTCAAGCTTCAGAAGACACATTAGGTAGATTAGTGGTTGAAAGTGTTCCAACATCTGGAACGTTTGTTGGAGTTTCGATGGGTACTATTACAGTACCAACATGGAATTTAACACCAGGAATTTACTATGTAGTCGATGATATCGGTGGTGGTCACATGTCGGAATTCACAAATAATGACGCTTACACTTATAGTAACCCTCTAATGCAGGCTATTACTTCTACAACAGCACATGTTCTTCCTTGGAGACCTTCAGCTGGTAAAGGTACACCGGTTCAATTATCAGTTGCTCAAACTGATTTTGCATACGCGATTCCAACAAATGGTAATTATTCATCAACAGGACTTTCATTATCAAAAATTCCTTATAAAGAAGGTTCAGTTTCAGTATACATTAATGGTATTGCGGTTCAAGAAAGTTATGGTTCAAGAACGGGTGAAGTTTACTTCTCTAATAATGGAGGTTTAAACGCAAAAACTCTTGCGGATTTAGTGGCAGGAGATACTTTATATTGGAATGCAGCTGTTGCAGGATTTGATTTAACTGCATCTGATACTGTAGAAATTCAATATCAAGCGGGCGTAATTCCACAATAATAAGAAAATAAAAAACAAATAATATAAATGTCAACTCCTATTATTACATCAACCGGAACCTCAGGTACCTCAGGTACTTCAGGTATTGACGGTTTAAATGGTTCCGCTGGTTTAGACGGTACATCGGGTACATCTGGTTTTGATGGTTCTTCTGGTACTTCTGGCTCAAGCGGTTCATCTGGTTTAACAGGTTCAAGTGGTCAAACAGGTTCTGCTGGTACATCTGGAACTTCTGGCTCAAGCGGTTCAAATGGTTCATCTGGAACAGCAGGTACTTCAGGTTCTTCTGGAACAACAGGTACATCTGGTACTTCAGGTTCTTCTGGTTCAAGCGGTTCATCTGGTTCATCTGGGACTTCAGGCTCTAATGGTTCTTCTGGAACATCTGGTTCGAGTGGTTCATCTGGTTCTAACGGTTCATCTGGTTCATCAGGAACTTCAGGAACAACAGGTACATCTGGTTCTTCTGGTTCATCAGGAACTTCAGGTTCTTCTGGTTCATCAGGAACTTCAGGTTCATCTGGTTCAAACGGTTCATCAGGAACTTCAGGTTCATCTGGTTCAAACGGTTCTTCAGGAACTTCAGGTTCATCTGGTTCAAGTGGTTTAAATGGAACTTCTGGTTCATCAGGAACTTCTGGTTCTTCAGGAACTTCTGGTTCTTCAGGTTCATCAGGAACATCTGGTTCATCTGGTTCATCTGGAACATCGGGTACTTCAGGAACTTCTGGTTCTAATGGTTCATCTGGTTCATCAGGAACTTCAGGTTCATCAGGAACTTCTGGAACTTCAGGTTCTTCTGGTTCTAATGGTTCATCTGGTTCATCAGGAACTTCAGGAACATCTGGTTCTAATGGTTCATCTGGAACTTCTGGTTCATCTGGTTCTTCAGGAACTTCTGGTTCTTCAGGAACTTCTGGTTCAAATGGCTCATCTGGTTCTTCAGGAACATCTGGTTCTAATGGTTCAAGCGGAACTTCAGGTTCAAGCGGCTCATCAGGAACTTCAGGTTCTTCAGGAACTTCTGGTTCAAATGGTTCAAGCGGCTCGAGCGGTTCATCGGGAACATCTGGTTCAGCTGGAACTTCAGGAACTTCGGGTTCAAACGGTTCATCGGGAACTTCAGGTTCATCAGGAACAACAGGAACATCAGGTACTGCAGGAACATCAGGTTCTTCAGGAACTAATGGTTCTTCTGGTTCATCAGGAACTTCAGGCTCAAGCGGTTCATCGGGAACTTCTGGTACTTCTGGTACAACAGGAACATCTGGCTCATCTGGTTCAAGTGGTTCATCAGGAACTTCAGGAACAACAGGAACTTCAGGTACTTCTGGTTCTTCTGGCTCATCAGGTTCATCAGGAACTTCAGGAACATCTGGTTCTTCTGGCTCATCTGGAACTTCAGGTTCAAATGGTTCGTCAGGAACTTCAGGTTCTTCAGGTTCTTCGGGAACTTCTGGTTCATCAGGTTCAAGCGGTTCATCTGGAACTTCTGGTTCATCAGGAACTT
>Ga0228703_1000432_pt1 | contig 31591 bp, 24 predicted proteins | sample McNCre217_Aug_MG_3_FD_178020 | JGI IMG/M metagenome (GOLD analysis project Ga0228703, IMG submission 178020) | Freshwater microbial communities from McNutts Creek, Athens, Georgia, United States - 29-17_Aug_MG | ecosystem: Environmental > Aquatic > Freshwater > Creek | place: USA: Georgia...
CGTTCCGCCATGTTCTACACCGATGATTCCCAGCGCGACCTGTTCCTTGCCGCAATCGAACGCGCCAAGGGCATTTGGGGTGCTGGGGTAGTGACCGCGGTTGAGCCGCTGGTGGAGTTCTTTATGGGGGAGGAGTACCACCAGGACTTCTTTGCCAAGAACCCAAACCAGGGTTACTGCAACGCGGTTGTGGCTCCAAAGATGGCCAAAACCCGCCAAAAGTTTGTGCCGTTCCTGAAGTAACGACCCCAGCACACTCCCGGTTTCCACAGCCTTTGGTCGGGCTGTTTTTTCCACAGATTCCATCGATGTTTGCCTAGGCATGGGCGGCTGCACGCAATCTTGAACCACTCCGCAATCGCGGTTTGATTCGAGAAAGGCAACAGCCAATGGAAACCCTGCACATAGCCGGTCTGGTGGCAACCACTCCGCGCCACTTGGTAACCCAAGATGGACTCCCAATCACCTCCTTCCGCTTGGCTTCCAGCCAGCGTCGTTTTGACCGCAGTCAGAGCAAGTGGATCGACGGCGAAACCAACTGGTACACCATCACCGCATTCCGCCAGTTGGCTATTAACCTGGCTCAGTCGCTCTCCAAGGGAGACCGCATCACAGTGAATGGGCGCCTGCGCGTTCGCGACTGGGACAACGGAGAACGAGCCGGCACCTCGGTTGAGATTGAAGCCACCAGCGTTGGACATGACCTGAGCTGGGGCACCAGCCAGTTCACTCGCACCGTTTTGGTTCGCGAGGCGGAGGACATTGAAGCCGCCGAAGAAGCCGATGACGAGTCGGGCGTTCTAGAAGAGGCCTTGGTATAAAACTTCTTTATTGCGAAGCCCCCTTGCAATAAAGAATCGGCGAAGGTAAACCCCCAAAGCCAACGCCGAACGGCGCCCTCTCTGCACTGCAATAACTGTTGGGTCCACGAACCCACAATCATGGTCGGATAAACTTATCCGCAGCAGTCCGCAGAGAGGGCGCTTTTGCGTCCGGCGGAAATCGAGCCCCAAACAGCAAGGCAAAAACATGGCTGAATTCATTTATCAGATGATCAAAGCGCGCAAGGCGCACGGCGACAAGGTCATTCTCGACGACGTAACTCTGGCGTTCTTCCCGGGCGCAAAGATTGGTGTGGTTGGACCTAACGGCGCCGGTAAATCATCGGTGCTAAAGATCATGGCTGGCCTGGACCAGCCGAGCAACGGTGAAGCCCGCTTGAGCCCGGGTCACACCGTGGGAATTCTCATGCAGGAACCGCCGCTAGACGAGAGCCTCACGGTTCTTGGCAACGTGCAGTTGGCCGTGGCTGGAACCAAGGCCAAGGTTGACCGCTTCAACCAGATCTCCGAGGAGATGGCCAACCCGGACGCCGACTTTGACTCTTTGCTGGAGGAAATGGGCAAGCTCCAGGAAGAGATTGACCACCTGGACGCCTGGGACCTAGACAACCAGCTGGAACAGGCAATGGATGCCCTCCGCTGCCCACCGAGCGACATGCCTGTCACCAACCTTTCGGGTGGTGAGCGCCGCCGCGTTGCACTTTGCAAACTGTTGCTGGAGAAGCCGGACCTCTTGCTCCTTGACGAGCCAACCAACCACCTTGACGCCGAGAGCGTGCTGTGGTTGGAGCAGCACCTGGCAAAGTACCCGGGTGCCGTTTTGGCGGTAACCCACGACCGTTACTTCCTAGACAACGTGGCAGAGTGGATTCTTGAGCTGGACCGTGGTCGTGCCTACCCATACGAGGGTAACTACAGTACCTATCTGGAGAAGAAGCGCGAGCGCCTCGAAGTGCAGGGCAAGAAGGACGCCAAGTTGGCAAAGCGCCTGGCCGACGAACTCGAGTGGGTTCGCTCCTCGCCAAAGGCCCGCCAGACCAAGAGCAAGGCCCGTTTGGCCAAGTATGAGGAAATGGCTGCCGAGGCAGACCGCACCAGAAAGCTGGACTTTGAGGAAATCCAGATCCCTGCCGGCCCTCGTCTTGGAAACGTGGTTATTGAGGCCAAGGACCTGAAGAAGGGCTTTGATGGTCGTTCGCTCATCGATGGCTTGTCTTTTAGCCTGCCGCGCAACGGCATTGTTGGCGTGATTGGCCCTAACGGTGTGGGTAAGTCCACGCTGTTCAAGACCATTGTGGGCATGGAGAAGCTAGACGGCGGTGACCTCAAGATTGGTGAAACCGTAAAGATCTCGTATGTTGACCAGGGTCGTGGCGGCATTGACCCAAACAAGACCCTTTGGGAAGTGGTTTCCGACGGACTCGACTTTATGCAGGTTGGGCAGGTTGAAATGCCATCGCGCGCCTACGTTGCCGCGTTTGGTTTCAAGGGACCAGACCAGCAGAAGCCTGCCGGCGTACTCTCGGGTGGTGAGCGCAACCGTTTGAACCTTGCGCTTACCCTCAAGCAGGGTGGAAACCTGTTGCTTCTTGACGAACCTACTAACGACCTTGACGTTGAAACTCTGGGAAGCCTGGAGAACGCGCTGCTCGAATTCCCCGGCTGTGCCGTTGTGATTACACACGACCGTTGGTTCCTGGACCGAGTGGCAACGCACATCCTTGCCTACGAAGGCAGCGATGACAACCCGGACCAGTGGTACTGGTTTGAGGGTAACTTTGAGAGCTACGAGGAGAACAAGATTGCTCGTCTCGGAGCCGACGCCGCTAAGCCTCACCGCTCCGCGTACCGTCGCCTAACCCGCGACTAGTTCCGTTTTTGGTTGCCGTTCGCGGTAGCGCCTGAACCAAGTAAAAAGCCCCGACTTCGGTCGGGGCTTTTTCTATTGAACCTTGGCTAGGCACCAACCAGCTCGCGAATGGCGGCCTCGAACACTTCGTTGTGTCGCTCGATGTCGGCAACTGTGGTGGTTGGGCACATCAGCGCCATGTTGTGGAACGGTGTGAGCATCACGCCGCGGTTCACCAGGTAGAGGTGCAAAAAGTCTTCCAGTTCGGCGTCGGCCGCATGGAACGCATCGGTGCCGGTTTTTGGATACGGCTTGGCAAAGCGGTACTCCGCGCGGGCACCCAGCTGGTTGATGCTCCAAGGTAGGTCGTATTTGTTAAAGAGCGCCTGCACGCCGTTGGTAAACAGCGTGGCTAAGTCGATCATCTTGGCAAAGTTTTCCTTGGTGAGTACGTTCTCCAGGGTGGCCCTCATGGCAGCAACCTGGAGTGGGTTACCCGCGAGGGTTCCGCCCACGCCGCCCATGTCCACCAGGTCTAGGTCGGTGCGTTCCAGAACCCGCTTGGCAAATCTTTCGCTGAGGCCGTAGGTTCCGGTGGGAATGCCGCCGGCAATGGCCTTGCCAATCACAAACACATCCGGCTCCAGTTGGTCGCGCATGGTCATGCCACCCCAGCCGGCGCTGAACGTGTGAGTTTCATCGATGATTAGCAACGCGTCATACTTGCGAGTCAACTCACGCACTCCGGCCAGGTAGCCCGGCTCGGGCAGTACGATTCCGATATTGGTGAGGGCCGGTTCCATGAGCACTGCGGCAACATCACCGTGGGCAAGCTGGCGCTCGAGGCCGGCAAGGTCGTTGAACTCGGCAACGCGAGAGGTCATGGTCACGTCAACGGGGGAGCCAACGTTTCCAGGGCGACTCATGCCCTCGCCGTCTGGGCCAACCACAATCAGGGTTTCATCAACCGAACCGTGGTAGCAGTAGCTGTTCACCAGAATCTTTGGCTTGCCGGTGATGGCACGAACCAGTCGAATAGCCCAACGATTGGCGTCTGTTGCGGTGAGGCTGAAACTCCATTTGGCCATTCCAAAGCGCTCGCTGAGGTTGGCGCCCACCCACTCGGCGTCTTCGGTGGGCAGCATGGTGGTTAATCCGCCGAGGTCGGCAACTCTCTTCTGGACCGCGGCAACCACCTCGGGTGCCGAGTGACCCGCCATTGCTCCGGTGTCGCCCAACGCAAAGTCAATGTACTCGTTGCCGTCGATGTCCCAAACGCGGTTGCCGTGGGCGCGGTCAAGGTAAATGGGAAAGCCGCCCGCCTTTTTGTTCATCCAGGTCATGGGCACACTGCCAAACAGGTGCTCGGCCTTTGCGTAGGCGGCCTGGCTCTTTGGATGCGTGCGCGCAAACTCGGCTTGCTCGCGCTCAAAAAGGGTGTTCATAACGGCTCTGTTAATCATGTTTTGAGCCTAGCAACTTGGGTCAGACAACATTTCGCCGAGGTGGGAGCTGGGGCTCTTATCGGCCAACCGATTACCCGCGCAGTTCGGGTACTCGAACCATTCCCTCTTGTGCCACGGTTGCCAGCAGACGCCCATCGCGGCTGAAAATGCGACCCAAGGCCAATCCTCGGCCACCCTGTGCGCTAGGGCTTTCCTGCACGTAGAGCATCCACTCGTCAACCTTGGGTTGGCGGTGGAACCACATGGCGTGGTCCAAGCTTGCGCTCTTCAGGCCGGGGTGAGTCCAGGCAATGCCGTGGGCGCGGTAAATACTCTCCAGAATGCTGTAGTCGCTGGCGTAAGCCAACGCCGCACGGTGTAGAGCAGGTTCTGCAGGCAATGTACCCAGAGCCTTGATCCAAACGGCCTGGTGCGGCACTTGCTGTGCCGGGTCCACCGCAAAATAAATGGGGCTACCAACGTGACGCATGTCGAAAGGGCGGGCCTTGGCCCAGTACTGGGCAACCGGATGTGGGTTTTCGCCAATCAGCTCGGCCGCAGAAGGCAGGCTTTCCGGGTCTGGTAAGCCAGCGGGAAGGCCGTCTTGGTGTTCGAGCCCGGGGTCTTCAACCTGGAAAGAGGCAATCATGCTGAAAATGGGTTGCCCTGCCTGAAAGGCTTGCACGCGCCGCGTGCTGAACGAGCGTCCGTCGCGAAGACGATCCACCGAAAACGTGATGGGTTGGGTAATGTCGCCGGGACGCAGAAAGTAGCCGTGCAAGGAGTGCGGGGCTCTACCATCATCGATGGTTCTTTCGGCCGCCACCAGGCTCTGGGCAAGTACCTGCCCGCCAAACACGCGGCCATGCGGCATCCACTGGCTCGGCCCAATGAAGATGTCTTCGGTGGTGCGAGCGCCTTGGGCGTTAGTGAGGTTAAGAGTCTGAATCATCTCTTGAACCGGGTCTTGCGGAATTGGAATCTGCATTTTGCACCTCTAACGGCTAGTTTAGACAGAGATGAAAAACGCGTTTGAACTCCCAGATCTTGAATCCGTGAACGACCTGCAAAGCTACCTTCAGCGGGCCAAGAAGCTTGACCCAGAAGGCATGGTTCGGTTGCGCGCGTTTGGCGCGGTTCTGGCGGCCTATGTTGCCCCAATTTACGCGGGAAGTCTCATGGATTCCGGTCCAACTGTGCTTGGTCTCCGAACCATGGATCTGGCCGAACCCGGCGAGGTTGATGCCGTGGTTCCCATCGCGGCGGTGCTAGATCGTTTGGCCCTGTTGCAGACCAATGACAACTTCCGTCGTGGTTTTGTGGTTCAACTCCCTGAACCGGTACGCGCGCCTTGGGCTGGCATTGCTCCTCCTCGAATCGGTTGGGAACTCACTGGCACCATCAATGAGTCGGTGCTTACCAAAATTGCCAGAGACGGCATTGAAGAAGTGAAAAACACCATTCCTACTTCGGTGGGAGGTCCAATTGCGGCGCGTATTCGTGGCGAACTTTGGGGTAGAGCTATTGCTTACGATTCCAAGGTGCCCACTGGAGCCGCGTTTGTTGCCGCCGGTTTGGGATTCCTGACCGAGGGCGAAGAGGTTGAGCAGTACAGCACCGATGGGTGGGTGCGCCTCAGCGCCAGCCACGGTCACGTGCTGGCCAAAGTTGCGGTTCGAATCTAGTCTTCGAAGGTGTTCAACATTGCCGTGGCTGCGCGGTCTAGGTAGGCCCATAGTTCGGCGTCTTTGAGCGGTGGCAATGCCAGCGAGTCAACCGCCGACCGCATGTGAAATAGCCAACGCTCTCGTGCCAACGGGTTTACCTTAAACGGCATGTGGCGCATTCGCAATCTTGGGTGGCCGCGTTGCTCTTGATAGGTGCTGGGTCCGCCCCAGTACTGTTCCAGAAATAGTTGCAGTCGTTCGGCAGCCGGCCCCAGATCCTCTTCCGGGTACATTGGCCGCAATATTTCATCGGTGGCAACGCCCTCATAAAACTTGGCAACCAGGCGTGCAAAAGTCTCTTTACCACCCACCTGGTCGTAGAAGTTTCCGCCAACCTTTTGCCCGTTTAGGCCGCCAATGCGAACGGTTTCAACACGGCGCGCATCCGCGGCTTCTGCGGTTTCTTCCGCGGGGGAGTTGTGAGGCTCGCTGTGATTCCCGGTCATGAGTTATTAGAGGTTTTAGTTCTTGGTCTCAACGTAGATTGCGGTCTTAGTATTGGCCAAGGCAATTCCGGCGGCATCTAGATCCGCTTTAAGCTGGGCGCGCAGTTCGCGAGCCACTTCGTCGGACGCACCGGCTTTGGTCTTTTGTACCAGACGAATCACCACCTGATCGCCCGACAGAGAGTGCACACTCCATACCTCTGGCGAAGCAATAACCAGCGCAGTGTTGTGCGGTTCGCCCGCAACTCGGCCAGCTGTCTTTTCAATTACGGCAAGGGCCTCGGTCACGCTGGCCTTGTAGTCCAGGGCAACGTCAATCACGGCTCGCGACCATCCTTGGGAATGGTTTCCAACGCGCAGTATCTCTCCGTTGCGCACGTACCAAAGCACTCCGTCAACGTCGCGAACCTGGGTCACGCGCAGTCCAACGGCCTCAACAGTTCCGCTGATTTCGCCCAGATTCACGCTGTCGCCAACGCCAAACTGGTCCTCAAAAACAATGAACAGCCCAGAGATCAGGTCTTTCACCAGGCTCTGGGCTCCAAAACCGATTCCCGCTCCAAGCAGACCCGCACCGGCGGCCAGGGCTCCAATGGCAACACCCAGTTCGCTCAGAACCATGATGACCGTAAACACAACAAAGGTCCAGGTGATGAAGTTGTTCAACACGCTTCCCATGGTTTTGGTGCGCTGCACCAAACGTGCCTTTGCAATTGGGCTGATCTCGTTTGCCAGGTTTGCCACAACTCCCAACTTGGGAACCGGGGCGTTTGCCACCCGATTCACCACGCGGCGCACCGAGAACAGCAGAACCCAACGGAGCACCAAAGCAATCACCAGGATCAGAGCGATGCGAATGGCTACATGCCACTGGTCCCAGAAAGTGGCAAACCAGTCGGTTGCTGTGCTGGCTAAGGAGTGCATGGGTTTCCTAACTGACTAGCGCCGGTCCAGCTTTTGGGCCGCAAGTGCGCGTTCAAGCGAAGACAGGTTCTCCACAATCATTCGTTTCATGGCTCGGTCCAGATTTGGGTGTGCCGCCAAGTATTCCTTGGTGCGGTCTGCCAAGTCTTGTGTTGCCAGGTTGATGGGGTACAACCTCTCCAACAAGTATTCCGCCATCTTGTAGGTTTTGGTTTCCCAAATCTTCTGGGCGTCGCGGAAATACAGTTCCACAAACGGCTCCAACGCCTGAGGGTGCAGGGCACGACCAAAGTCCAAACATGCCGCAGAGGCTTGTGCGTTGGAGTAGTCATCTGTGGTTACCACGGTGTTCCAGGTGGCCAACTTGGCGGCCGGGTCAATCAGTGCGGCGCTCGCCGAGGCCGCACCCTTCTGGCCGTTGGCGGTGGAGTCCTTGGTGTATTCCGCGTCAATCTCGGCCTGGCTAATGGCGCCGGCAGAGGCAAGCGCAATCAGAAGGTCCCAACGCAGGTCGTTACCCAGGTCTAGGCCAGGAATCACCAGTTCGCCACTCAACAGCTGCTTCAGGTGGTCCTGGTGCTCTGCCGTGCGAACAAACTTGCCGTACCAGGTAACCAGCTGCAACTGAATGTCGCTTCCCGGCTTGGCGGCCACAATGAGCTCCCACATGGCGTTTGCAACCTCATCGATGGTTGCCTCGCGGTGTTCCGCCGCGGTGTAAGTAAAGGTGAACCCATACAGGTAACCCAGGAAGGTGGACACCAGCATGGACTGGTCTTCGGATGCAATGTGGTTCAGAATCAGGCGGATGAAGTCAAGCGGCGGCATTTCTCCATCGCGTGCGGTGTTCCACATGCAGAGCCAGATCTGCGCGCGTGCCAACGGATCAGCAACAATGCTCAGGTTGTCTTTGGCAAACTGCAGCGATGCCTTGTCCATGCGCACCTTGGCGTATGTCAGGTCGTCGTCGTTGAGTAGCACCAGGTCTGGTCGCTGCAGGCTAACCAGTTCTTCAACCTGGCCAACCACGCCGTCAATCTCGGTCTCAACCTGGTGGGTTCGCACCACGGCGCCATCAATGAGGTTGTAGAAACCAATGCGCAGGCGGTGCGGACGAATGGTTGGGTAATCCTCGGTGGCGCCCTGCGTAATGGCGAAGCCCAGAATTTTGCCGGAAGCGTCAACAGTTAGCGCCGGGGTCAAGGTGTTTACGCCCGCGGTCTCCAGCCAAAGCTCTGACCAGGTCTTTAGGTTGCGGCCGCTGGTGGCCTCTAGCTCAACCAGCAGGTCGTGGAGTTCGGTGTTCTGGTAGGCGTGCTTCCTAAAGTACTCGCCAACTCCTGCCATGAACTTGTCCTGACCAACCCAGGCCACCATTTGCTTGAGCGCACTTGCTCCCTTGGCGTAGGTGATGCCGTCAAAGTTCACCTGAACGTCTTCGAGGTCATTAATTGGCGCAACAATCGGGTGGGTGCTTGGAAGCTGGTCCTGACGATACGCCCAGGACTTTTCCTTGCTGCAGAAGGTTGCCCAAACGGTATTCCATTCGGTGGCTTCTGCGGTTGCCAGTTCTGCCGCGTACTCCGCAAAGCTCTCGTTCAGCCACAGGTCGTTCCACCAGCGCATGGTCACCAGATCGCCAAACCACATGTGGGCCAGCTCGTGAAGAATGGTGATCACGCGGCGCTCCTGAAGTGCCAGGGTGGCCTGGGATCGGAACACGTAGCGCTCGGTAAAGGTCACAGCGCCGGCGTTCTCCATGGCGCCAGCGTTGAACTCTGGAACGTACAACTGGTCGTACTTGGCAAACGGATAGTCAACGCCAAACTGCTTCTCAAAGAACTCAAAGCCCTGACGAGTCTTTTCAAACATGTAGTCGGCTTCTAGGAACTCAGCCATGCTTTGACGACAGAACACACCTAGCGGCACCACGCGACCCGACGAGTTGGTGAGCTCGCTGCGCACCTCGTGGTACGGGCCGGCAATCAGCGCGGTTACGTAAGAAGAAAGTCGAGGAGTTGGCTCAAAGCTCCACAGCGACTTGCTTCCATCGATGGCCGCAGGCACTGGCGTTGGCTGGTTGCTGATCACCTTCCACTCGCTTGGAGCGGTGATCACAAACTCAAAGGTCGCTTTGAGGTCCGGCTGCTCAAACACGGCAAACACGCGTCGGCTGTCTGGCACCTCAAACTGGCTGTACAGGTAAACGTTGCCGTCGGCCGGATCAACAAAACGGTGCAGACCCTCGCCGGTGTTCATGTAAATGGCATCGGCGTTGACCACAAGCTCGTTCTCGGCCTGCAGGTTAGCCAGCTGAATGCGAACGCCATCGTTCACGGCCGCAACATCAAGCGCTTGGCCGTTCAGAACCACGGAATGCACTCGTGCGGTAATGGCATCGATGAAAGTCTCGGCACCCACCTGCTTGCTGCTGAAACGCACCGTGGTCTTGGAACCAAAGGTGGTGTCGCCCGCAGTGAGGTCTAGCTCCACCTTGTAGGTCTCAACATTGATGATTGCTGCGCGGGCTTGGGCTTCCGCGCGCGTTAGGTTCTCGCCTGGCAAAGGTCACTCCTGTGTGATGGGGCAAATTCATCAACTAGCCTAATAGGGAGAAATCGGAGCCAAGGAGACACATGAAGCGCACCCCAGCGGTTGAGGCAAGCATTGTTTACGCCATTGCTCTGGTGCTGAGTTTTGTGGGCTTTTTGCTGAGCAGCAATCTCACCGATGCCGTGAATCGCTCGCAGTGGGTGGCTGTGCTCCTTCTTATGCCCGCCTGGGGCTTCATGGCGATTCTGGCTTGGATCCTGCGTAACAAGAACCGCTATGTGCAGTTCTTTGGTGCGGTGTCTGTGATTTCGGCCATAGCGGTGACTGGCTTGGCCTTGGTTTCCATGATTGGCACACACGGCCTTGACGCAGCTCAAACCGCGGTGCGAGTGGCCAGCAAGAACAACCTTTATTTTGCGGTTCTCAACTTTTACGTAGCCACTTTGCTAGCCGCCACGGCCACTCACTTCTGGATCTTCCGTAACCGTGAAGACAAGCCAAACTACGCACCGGTGAATCCTTCGCTGGTCAAGAAATCCGCCCGCAAAAAGAAGAAGTAAAAGATGCGCATTCACATTGCCACCGACCACGCCGGTCTAGAACTCTCGCACTACCTGCAGCGCGAACTCACCAAACTGGGTCATGATGTGTTTGACCACGGGCCTACCAGCTATGACCCGCTAGATGACTACCCAAGTTTCTGCATCAACGCGGCGCTCGCCGTGGTTGCAGATCAGCAGGCAGGTGTTGAGGCCCTCGGTATTGTGCTTGGCGGTTCGGGTAACGGAGAGCAGATTGCGGCCAACAAGGTGAAGGGCATCCGTGCGGCTTTGGCTTGGAACCTAAGCACCGCTAAGTTGGCGCGCGAGCACAACGACGCCAACGTGATTGCCATTGGCGCGCGTCAGCACAGTCAAGACGAGGTGCTGGAACTCATCAACGCCTTTGTTGCCGAGCCTTTCAGCCACGACGAACGCCACATTCGCCGCATTGGCAAGATTGGCATATACGAGCAGACCGGCGAGATTCTTTAGCCGCTCGGCGATCATCGCTGGGGAGTACTAATGCCGGAAGGGCATACCGTTCACCGAACCGCCAACGCATTCAATGCGGCTTTTGGTGGGTTGCCGGTGCTGCTCGACTCGCCGCAGGGTCGGTTCAGCGGGGGAGCGGCACTGGTTTCAGGTCGGCAACTAAAGCGAGCAAAAGCCATTGGCAAGCAGTTGTTTCTGCAGTTTGCGGGCATCGATGAACCTTTGACCGTGCGAATTCACTTGGGAATCTATGGCAAGTGGGCGTGGTGCGCGTTTGATTCGGCCGATGCGTTGGTCGAGTTCTTGGCTAAACCTCCCGTTGGAGAGGTCCGGGCCAGGTTTTATACCGCGCTCCAAACTCAAGCACTGGGTTCGGCGGTTGGGCTGTTTCACCTAGCGGAACTTAGGGGACCAACGGTTTGCGAGGTGCTTGAACCTCAGGAAGTGGCAGTGGTGGAGCGCCGGCTCGGCCCGGATCCGCTGAATCCGGACCCGCGCGGTGCCGAGTTCGAGCGCTTTTTGGCCCGGGTGAGCGGAAGTGGCAAGTCAATCGGCCTCCTGTTGATGGACCAAGCGGTGGTGAGCGGCATTGGCAACGTTTATCGGGCCGAGTTGCTATTCCGAGCAGGCATTGACCCCTATACACCGGGAAACCGGTTGAGCGGCGAGCAGTTGCATTCGCTGTGGAAAGACTCGGTTGCCCTACTCAAGGTGGGAGTGAAAACGGGGTTCATGATCACCCGCAACGAACTATTCACCAAAAATCCCGATAAGGAAACGCGCAACTTTGTTTATAAGCGCGAAGGGCAGCCTTGCAGGGTTTGCGCCACGAGTGTTTCGATTGCCATTGAGGGTGGTCGCAAGCTCTACTGGTGCGCGGGCTGTCAGCGCTAGCCCCAACCAATTGCTGCTCAACATTTTCTTTTTCGTGACCCAATTGCGCGCTGAGCAACCATCGATGAATTGAAAAAACCGCCAAGATACTGGCGGTTTCTAGAGGTTTTTACCGAGCGGGTGACGGGAATCGAACCCGCGTCATCGGTTTGGAAGACCGAGGCTCTACCATTAAGCTACACCCGCGAAAAATCCACCAAAACTTTCGCTTTGGTGCATCGGTATCCATTCTATGGGATAGACTTACCAAGGTTGTTTCGCGAGGACCAAAATCCTCAAAGAAAAACTTGCTGCGGGATGTAGCGCAATTTGGTAGCGCACCTGTTTTGGGTACAGGGGGTTGCAGGTTCAAATCCTGTCATCCCGACCATCTGGTCAAGAATCAGCAGAGGCTGGTTACGCATCAGCAATCGGCTCGCAGAAATGCGAGCCCTTTTTTTAGGAGAAACAGGTTGAAGACCACCGTTGAGCGCATTAAGCCAACCCGCGTCAAGATCAGCTTTGACATTAACAGCGAGGACTTCAAGCCGGCGCTTGACCACGCTTACGAGCACATTGCCAAGGATGTTCAGATTCCTGGTTTCCGCAAGGGTGCAAAGGTTCCTGCAAAGGTTCTTGAGGCGCGCGTTGGCCGCCCAGCAATCTTGGGTCACGCCATTAATGACGGCCTCGACGACTTCTACCGTGCCGCTCTAGAGGAGCACAACCTGCGTCCGCTCGGCAGCCCAGCAGCCGATGTAAAGCAGACCCCTGACGAGAACACCTTTGAGGGAAACCTGGTGTTTGACATTGAGGTTGAGGTTCGCCCAGAGTTCAAGCTTCCTGAGTACAAGGGCCTAAAGGTTGTTGTTGACGAGGCCAAGGTTGCACCAATTGAGATTGACCAGGAGCTAGACGCATTGCGTTCGCGCTTTGGAACTCTCAAGACCGTTGAGCGCCCAGCAGCTAACGGCGATTTTGTGAGTATTGACCTGGTTGCAACCATCGATGGCGTTCAGATTGACGCCGCACAGAACATTTCCTACGAGATTGGCTCGGGCAAGTTGCTTGATGGCATCGATGATGCACTCGACACCCTAACCGCTGGCGAAACCACCACCTTCAAGAGCAAGCTTGCCGGTGGCGACAAGGCCGGTTCCGAGTCGGAGATCACCGTTACCCTCACCGCCGTGAAGGAGCGCGAGCTTCCTGCAGCCGACGACGCATTTGCCCAGTTGGCTAGCGAGTTTGACACCATCAAGGAGCTCAAGGCTGCGCTAGAGAAGCAGATTGCCGATGGCAAGGTTTACGGTCAGGGAAACCAGGCACGCGACCTAGCTGTTGACCAGCTTCTTGCCAAGGTAAAGATTGCGGTTTCGGACGAAATCATCGAGGCCGAGGTAAACCGTCACCTTGAGGGCGAGGGTCGTTTGGAAGACACCGAGCACCGCAAGGAAGTTACCGAGGAGAGCACCAAGAACTTCCAGATCCAGATGCTGCTAGACGCAATTGCCGAGGCAGAAGAGATCAAGGTGGCCGAGCAAGACCTGCTTCAGTTCCTCTACATCAGCGCTCAGCAGTACGGCATGGACGTAAACGAGTTCATCAAGATTGTTGACCAGAACGGTCAGATCCCTGCCTACGTGGCAGAGGTTGCTCGCCGTAAGGCGATCAGCGCCGTGCTGGTACACGCAACCGTGGAAGACAAGAAGGGCAAGGCCGTTGACCTCACCGCATTTGTTGCGGATGGCGTTGACACCGCCGATGACCACGAGGGTCACGACCACAACTAAAGCTTCACAGAATTGGCCCGGGCATCTGCTCGGGCCTTTTCTTTGCCCACGGCGAACAATAAGCGTGGCGGGGTGCCGCGCAAAGTATCTTTGACTTGCAACACCAAACGGGCACTAAAAGTGCTCATGGCCTAAAGGAGTTTTTGGCAATGGCTGAACACAATCTAGCAGCAAACAGCGCGTTCGAGCGCCTACTCAAGGACCGCATTGTGTGGTTGGGTAGCGAGGTGCGCGACGACAACGCAAACGAGATTTGCGCCAAGATTCTGCTGCTTGCCGCCGAGGACCCTGAGAAGGACATCTTCCTCTACATCAACTCGCCCGGTGGCTCTATTACCGCGGGTATGGCCATTTACGACACCATGCAGTATGTGCCAAACGACATAGTGACCGTTGGCATTGGCATGTGTGCATCGATGGGCCAGTTCCTGCTCTCAAGCGGAGCCAAGGGCAAGCGTTACGCAACCCCAAACACCCGCGTGTTGCTGCACCAGCCACACGGTGGCTTTGGTGGTACCGCTAGCGACATTCAGACTCAGGCAGAGCTCATTATGAGCATGAAGCGCCAGCTTGCCTCGCTTACCGCGGAGCAGACCGGCAAGACCGTTGAGCAGATCATGGCCGATGGCGACCGCGACCGGTGGTTCACCGCGGAAGAGGCGCTGGAATACGGCTTCATTGACCACATTCAGAAGTACGCCGCGGGCACCACCGGCGTTGGCACCAAGTAGGAGATATTCATGACCAACTACAACTCGGGAAACTTCCCAGGTACCAACGTGGCAATGCCTGGTTCGCGCTACATTCTGCCTAGCTTTGAAGAGCGCACCAGCTACGGTTTCAAGCGTCAGGACCCGTACAACAAGCTGTTTGAGGACCGCATTGTTTTCTTGGGTGTTCAGGTAGACGATGCCAGTGCCGACGATATCATGGCTCAGCTGTTGGTTCTGGAAAGCCAAGACCCAGACCGCGACATCACCATGTACATCAACTCGCCTGGTGGTTCGTTCACCGCCATGACGGCCATCTATGACACCATGCAGTACATTCGCCCACAGATCCAGACCGTGTGTTTGGGTCAGGCCGCCTCGGCTGCCGCGATTCTGTTGGCTGCGGGTGCTCCGGGCAAGCGTTTGGCTCTGCCTAATGCCCGCGTGCTGATTCACCAGCCTTCGAGCGGCGACGCCGGCCGTGGCCAGGCATCCGACATTGAGATTCAGGCCAAGGAAATCAACCGTTTGCGCACCTGGTTGGAAGAGACCCTGAGCAAGCACACCAACCGTTCGGTTGCCGATGTGAACAAGGACATTGACCGCGACAAGATTCTGACCGCCCAGGAGGCCCTGGACTACGGAATTATCGACCAGGTTCTCACCAGTCGTAAGAACCCAAAGTAAGCCAAAAACCGCGTTTTGCGGGTTGAAATAGGTGAAAGCGGTTCGGCGTTGCCGAACCGCTTTTGTCTATGCGTGCGGGTAGGGTTTTAGCATGACCAAATTGGGTGAATCGGGCGACCTGCTCAAGTGTTCTTTCTGCGGAAAGAGCCAAAAACAGGTTCGCAAACTAATTGCCGGCCCGGGCGTCTACATTTGCGACGAGTGCATTGAACTCTGCAACGAGATCATTGAAGAAGAACTCGGCGAGGCCATTGCCTCGGTTGAAGACATTGAGCTTCCAAAACCAAAGGAAATCTTTGGCTTCCTTGACGAATACGTGATTGGCCAGGAGCACGCCAAGCGTGCGCTTTCGGTTGCCGTTTACAACCACTACAAGCGTTTGCGCTCGCGTGGAACCTTAACCGCCGCCGGCAAGGACCACGACTCCATTGAAATTGCCAAGAGCAACATTCTCATGGTTGGCCCAACCGGTTGTGGCAAAACATACCTAGCGCAAACCCTTGCGAAGCGCCTAAACGTTCCGTTTGCCGTTGCCGATGCAACCGCGCTAACCGAAGCCGGTTACGTGGGCGAGGACGTTGAGAACATTTTGCTCAAGCTGCTTCAGGCTGCCGATGGCGACGTGAAGCGTGCCGAGCAAGGCATCATCTACATTGATGAGATTGACAAGATCTCTCGTAAAGCCGAGAACCCCTCTATCACCCGCGATGTCTCGGGCGAGGGTGTGCAACAGGCACTACTCAAGATTTTGGAAGGCACGGTTGCATCGGTGCCTCCTCAGGGTGGTCGCAAACACCCACAGCAGGAGTTTATCCAGCTGGACACCACCAACGTGCTGTTTATTGTTGCCGGAGCATTTGCCGGAATTGAAGAAATCATTTCCTCTCGCGTTGGCAAAAAGGGCATTGGTTTTGGTTCCGAGATCTCCAACAAAGCCGACCTGGATAACCTTTACAGCCAGATTCAGTCGGAAGACCTGCGCAAGTTTGGTTTGATTCCAGAGTTCATTGGCCGTTTGCCGGTCATCGCATCCGTGACCGAGTTGGACAAGCCCGCCCTGATTCAGATTCTCACCGCTCCTCGCAACGCGCTGGTTAAGCAGTATCAGCGCATGTTTGAACTCGACGGCTTTGAGCTTGAGTTTGAGGAAGACGCTTTGAACGAGATTGCCAACCTGGCGCTTGAGCGTCAAACCGGTGCTCGAGGATTGCGCGCCATCTTGGAAGAAATTCTTGGCCCAATCATGTTTGAGATTCCTGGCAGCGAGTTTGTGGGCACCATTGTGATTACCAAGGATGTAGTCACCTCGGGAGCTGCGCCTCGCATGTTGCCGCAAAAGAACGCCAGAAAGAGCGCGTAGTAGCTCAAAGGAGCCGGTTCATTGGATTTGGCAAAGATCGCCGCTGATCACAAATCTCCAGCCCTAGCAGGCTTTGTTTCCGCAATTACCGGCCTTGCCGCCAGCACCGGAGTGGTACTTGCCGGAATGACCGCGGTTGGAGCCACCAAGCCTCAGGTAGCCACAGTCATTGTGTTCATGGTTGCCGGCTACGGAATCATGAGCATGGTTCTGAGCAAAATCTTCAAGATGCCGGTGAGCATTGTGTGGAGCACACCCGGTGCCGCAATGATGGTTGCCGCGGGAACTCTGCATTTGGGCTTTGGCCAAGCCACTGCCGCCTTCCTGGTAACCGGTGCACTCATTACCCTCACCGGCTTCTGGCCAACGCTCGGCCGTTTGGTTTCGGCGATTCCAAAGGGCATTGCCAATGCAATGCTTGCGGGCGTAATCTTCAGCTTTTGTGTTGCGCCTTTCCAGGCTGTGATGAACTATCCGGGCATTGTGGTGCCCGCGCTGCTGGTGTGGCTGGTGCTGTATCGATACGCAACGGTTTGGGCATCCGCGGCTGCCATCGTTGTGACCTACAGCCTGATTGCCATTGAAATGCCGGCCGATTTGAGTCACGTGCAAATGTGGTCCGGATTTGGTTTGGTGGCTCCGCAGTTTGATATCTCGGCCATTGTTTCGCTGGCCATTCCGCTGTATTTGGTGACCATGGCCAGCCAAAACGTGCCCGGCATCGCCATTATGAACAGCTTTGGCTACACCATTCCGTTCAAGCCTGTGATCATGACCACGGGTCTGGCAACCATGGTCGGCTCGTTCCTGGGCGGTTACGCGTTCAACCTGGCTGCCATCACGGGTGCCATGAACGCAAACGAACACGCGCACCCTGACCCCAAGCGCCGCTGGCTCTCATCGGTGTATGGTGGCGTGTTCTTCTTGATCTTTGCCATTTTTGCTTCACCGATTGTGGCCTTTGTGCTGGAGACTCCGCGCGTGCTGATTCTGGCATCCAGTGGCATCGCTCTGTTTGGCACCCTTGGCAACGCGCTGTTTGAAATCACCACCGACACCAAAATCCGAATGCCGGCAACGGTGGCGTTCCTGGTGGGTGCATCGGGCATCACAATGTGGGGTATTGGCGGTGCGTTCTGGGCGCTCATGGCGGGCTTGGCGGTGTGGGGTTTCACCCAGTTGCCAAATCTGCGTAAAACTGCCTAGGGTCGCAAGCCAGTAACCGCGCCTTTGGGCGCGCAAGTGCCGCTTACAGCAGACCGCGACGACGCAACAGGTGCTCTATGTTGGCATCCTGGCCACGGAACGCTCGATACATTCCCATGGCTTCCCGACTGCCTCCAAGCGAAAGCAGGTTGGCGCGGAACTGCGCTCCCAGCTCGGGCTTGAAGCCGCCGTTTTGCTTGAACCACTCCACGGTGTCGGCGTCTAGCACTTCGCTCCAGATGTAGCCGTAGTAGCCGGCCGAGTAACCACCGGCAAAGATGTGCGAAAAATACGTACTGCGGTAACGGGTTGGAACCGGGGCAAAATCTAGGCCATAGTTGGCAATGGCCTTGGCCTCAAACTCTTCAACATTGGCAGCCTTGATGGCATCGGCCGAACCGCCGTCTTCCAACTCGTGCCAAGCCAGGTCAAGAACAGCGGCGGCCATATAGGCGGTGGTGGAAAATCCCTCGTTGAACACTTCGCTGGCCTTGAGGTTGTTGATCCATTCCTGGGGGAGCGGTTCGCCGGTTTGGTAGTGCTTGGCGTAGTTGTGAACCACCTCGGGCCAGAGCAGCCACATCTCGTTCACCTGGCTTGGGAACTCAACAAAGTCGCGTGCAACGCTGGTGCCCGAGAACTTGGGGTAGTGCACGTTGGAGAACAGGCCGTGCAACGCGTGACCAAACTCGTGGAACAGGGTGGTCACTTCGTCGAGAGTGAGCAGGGTTGGTTCGCCGGCGGGTGGCTTTGGAATGTTCAGGTTGTTGAGCACCACAGGCAGGGTTCCCAGCAGGCGGTTTTGGTCAACAAAGCTGTTCATCCAGGCTCCACCGCGCTTGGAATCGCGGGTGTAGAAATCACCGATGAATAGTCCTACGGGGCTGCCATCGGTGTTCTTGACCTCCCAAACCTGCGCCTCCGGGTGGTAGCTCACAATGTCTGGGCGAGGGGTGAAGGTGAGGCCAAACAGATGGCCTGCGGCGTAGAACACTCCATCATTGAGCACGCGGCCCAGCTCAAAATAGGGCTTCATGGCCGCGGTGTCCACGTTGTACTTGGCTAGGCGCACGCGATCTGCGTAGAAGTCCCAGTCCCAAGCCTGCAGCTCAAAGGTCGGCTCGCCGAGTTCGGCTTGGCTGCGGTCAATCTCGGTCTGAAGCATGGCGGCTTCGGCACGAGCGTTCTTCACGGCGGCCGGTGCAATGCGCTTTAGGCGAGCGTGCACGTTCTCCGGCGTCAAAGCGGTTTCATCGGCGGTAACGGCGTGCGCGTGGGTGGCAAACCCGAGCAACTTGGCTCGCTTGGCGCGCAACTTGGCCATCTTTACCAAAATCGCGCGGTTGTCGTGCTCGTTCCCGCGAATGGCGCGCTTTAGTTCGTTTTCCAGAATGCGCTGGCGAAGGTCACGGTTCTTCAGGTGGGTGAGCATTGGGTGTCCGCTGAAGTTGACCATTGCAATCAGGTATTTGCCCTCAAGGCCACGATCTGCGGCAGCAGCTTTGGCAGCCGCAATCTCGTTGGCACTCAAGCCATCCAACTCGGCCTCAGAGTCAACCACAACGCCAAGGTCGTTACCCTCGGTGAGCACGTTCTTGGAGAACTGGGCCTCAAGCGTGGAGAGCTCCTCGTTCAGCGCCATCAACTTGGTGCGCTCGTCCTCGCTGAGCGCGGCTCCGGCCAGCACAAACTCGGTATGGTAGCGCTCTAGCAGCCATAGGCTCTCGGCATCCAAGTTGAGACTTGCGCGACGCTGGAACAAATCATCGATGCGAGCAAAGAGCGTAGGGTTCAGTGTGATCGAATCGGTGTGCGCGCTCAGCTTTGGGGCGTATTCCTCGTAAAGCGAGTCCACGGTTTCGTTGGTGTCGCTGGAGTGCTTGGAATAGAACACGTTGGCAACTCGGCCCAGGTAGGCGCCCGACTTCTCGAGTGCCACCAGGGTGTTTTCAAAGGTTGGCTCGCCCGAGTTCAAAATGGCATTGACCTCGCCCAAGTGCTCGGCCATGGACTCATCGAATGCTGGTGCGTAACTGGCATCGGTGATGCTCTCAAACGGAGGCATCTCATAGGGCAACGTGGACTTGTGGGCAAATGGGTTAGCGCTCATTCTCAGAGCCTAACCGAAACGGTTCACACTACGACTAGGGCAAAGAAAATGGGCAAAGCAAAAGGGCCACCACTCGGGTGACCCTTTTAGCTTGAAACTGCTTAGGCTTGCGTTTCCTCGACCGGTGCGAGAACCACATCGGTCACGGCAACCTCTTCGCCCTCGGTAAATGCGAGGTCCTGAATCTTGCCAACGGCCTTTAGGTCGGCTTCAAAGGTGCGCAGGCTAGTTAGAACCGCAGCAGGGGCAACTAGCGAAGCGCTCTCGATTACGGCCTTCATGCTCACCTTGGCGTCGCTCTTGGCCTTGCGCACGCCAATCAGTGCGGTTGCGGCAAGTTCCAGCAAGCCGTGGTTGCCTGCATCTAGGTCGGCGGTGAGTTCCGCAGCGGTTGGCCAAGCCTCGCGGTGAATGCTGGCGGCGTGGTCTGCGCCGGTGTTCTGCCACCAGCTCCAAACCTCGTCGGTGGCAAACGGCAGGAACGGTGCAAATAGGCGCAGCATGGTGTGCAGGGCGCGGCGCAGGGTTAGAACCGCGCTGGCCTGCTGGTCGGCGTTGAAGCCGCCCTGGCCGTAGGCGCGTTCCTTGACCAACTCGAGGTAGTCGTCGGTGAAGCCCCAGAAGAACTGCTCGCTGAGCTCCAACGCCTTGGTGTGGTCGTAGGCCTCAAAGGCCGCGGTTGCCGAGTTCACCACGTCTGCTAGCGATAGCAGCAGCGCCTGGTCAATCGGTTCGGTGACCTTGGCGTTTGCCGAAGGCGCGTCAAAGCTGAGCACAAACTTGGCGGCATTGAGAATCTTGATGCTCAAACGGCGACCAATCTTCATCATTCCGGTGTCGAAGGCCGCATCGGTTCCGAGGCGAGCGCTTGCTGCCCAGTAACGAACCGCGTCGGAGCCGTGCTCCACCAGCAGGTCGCTTGGGGTAACCACGTTGCCCTTACTCTTGGACATCTTCTTGCGGTCCGGGTCCAAAATCCAACCGCTGATTGCCGCGTTCTTCCATGGCAACACGCCGTGCTGCTGTTCGCTGCGCAGCAGAGTGCTGAACAACCAAGTGCGAATGATGTCCTGGCCCTGTGGGCGCAGGTCGTATGGGAACACTAGGTCAAACTTCTCTGGGTCCGAGATCCAACCACCGGCAAGCTGCGGGGTGAGGCTGGAGGTGGCCCAGGTGTCCATGATGTCTACTTCACCGATGAATCCATTGGCAACTCCGCGCTGCTCTGCGGTGTAGCCCGCGGGAACATCGCTGGATGGGTCAACCGGAAGGCTCGCGTAGGAAGGCACCAGCGGCTGGTCAAAAATTGGGTTGGCGTCTGCATCCAGTGCGTACCAAACCGGGATTGGCACACCAAAGAAGCGCTGGCGGCTAATCAGCCAGTCTCCCGTGAGGCCGTTCACCCAGTTCTCATAGCGAACGCGCATGAAGTCCGGAACAAAGTTCAGGTCCTTGCCCTGCGCAATCAGGCGCTCGCGCAGGCTGGCATCGCGGCCACCATTGCGGATGTACCACTGACGGGTGCTAACAATCTCTAGCGGCTTGTCGCCCTTTTCAAAGAACTTCACCGGGTGAGTGATTGGCTTGGCATCGCCAACCATGTCGCCGGTTTCCAGCAACAACTCAACAATGCGCTGCTTGGCGCTAAAAGTGGTCTTGCCAGCCAACTCGGCAAACGCGGCCAAACCGGCCTCGGAAACAATGGCGTCCGGCGCCTCGGAAATGATGCGGCCGTCCCAGCCGATAATGGCGCGGTTTGGAAGGTCAAGCTCGCGCCACCAGATCACGTCGGTCACGTCGCCAAAGGTACAAATCATGGCAATGCCCGAACCCTTGTCAATCTGGGCCAGGTGGTGCGAAACCACAGGAACCTCAACACCAAACAGCGGGGTGGTAACGGTCTTGCCAAACAGGTGCTGGTAGCGGGCGTCGTCCGGGTGAGCAACCAAAGCCACACAGGCAGGAAGCAGTTCCGGACGAGTGGTCTCAATGTAAACCACGCCACCTTCTACTAGCGCTGGGTCGGCCTTGAAACCAACGCGGTGGTAGGCACCTGGCTGGTCGCGGTCCTCAAGCTCGGCCTGAGCCACGGCGGTGCGGAAGGTCACGTCCCAAAGCGTTGGCGCCATGCTCTGGTAGGCCTCGCCGCGTGCCAGGTTCTCTAGGAACGCCTTCTGCGAAACGGCCTGTGCGGCAGGTGAAATGGTCTGGTAGGTCTGAGCCCAGTCAACCGAGATGCCCAGCTGACGCCAAAGCGCCTCAAACTGCTTCTCGTCTTCTGCGGTCAAGCGCTCGCAAAGTTCAATGAAGTTGCGGCGACCGATTGGAATCTGGTCTGCAGCCTTGGAACTCTTGTTGTCGCCACCCTCGTAAGGAGGAACAAAGTTTTCAACGTAAGGCAACGATGGATCGCAGCGCACACCAAAGTAGTTCTGAACGCGGCGCTCGGTTGGCAGGCCGTTGTCGTCCCAACCCATTGGGTAGTAAACCTCAAAGCCGCTCATGCGCTTGAAACGCGCAACCACATCGGTGTGGGTGTAGGAGAAAACGTGTCCAACGTGCAGCGAACCAGACACGGTTGGAGGCGGCGTGTCAATGGAGTAGATGCACTCTTTTTTGGCGGTGCGGTCAAACGCAAAGGTTCCGGTTTGCTCCCAAACCTGACCCCACTTTTGCTCGAGCCCCTCAACACCCACCTTTTCGGGTGCGATTGCAGGGGCGAGGAAGTTGTTGGCCGAGCCGGATTGAGCAGTGGTCACGCTGAAAGTCTCCAAAAAGTGGGTTTGTATAAGGTTAACATTGACTAAGGAAATCCTTTTGCTGTAAGCCAGAAAGCCTTTTCATGTATCCCAAGAATCAAGCCACTTCCTCAAGCGCGTCTCAGAGCGCGAGTGGGGGAGTAAACCCCAGCCCGAGTTTCCCAAAGGTTGAGGAAGAGATTCTTGAGTTTTGGGCCAAGGATGGCACTTTCCAGGCCAGCATCGATGAGCGTAAAGCCGCCGGAGCCGAAGAGTTTGTGTTCTACGACGGCCCTCCGTTTGCCAACGGTCTGCCTCACTACGGCCACCTGCTAACCGGCTATGCCAAGGATGCGGTTCCGCGTTTCAAGACCATGCAGGGCTACCTGGTGGAGCGCCGCTTTGGTTGGGACACCCACGGTTTGCCGGCAGAGGTTGAGGCTGAGCGCCAGCTGGGTATTAATGGCCGCCCGGAGATTGAAAAGTACGGCGTTGGCAAATTCAACGACTACTGCCGCACCAGCGTGCTCAAGTACACCCAGGACTGGGAGAAGTACGTTACCCGTCAGGCCCGCTGGGTTGACTTTGAGAACGACTACAAGACCCTAGACACCAACTTCACCGAGAGCGTGCTGTGGGCATTCCAGCAGCTGTGGAACAAGGGCCTGATCTACGAGGGCTTCAAGGTGCTGGCCTACTGCTGGCGCTGCGAAACTCCGCTGAGCAACCACGAACTCCGCATGGACGACGAGGTCTACAAGACCCGTCAAGACCAGACGCTCACCGTCACCTTCCCCGTGCTGCCAAACCAGGCCGGCTTTGAGCACCTGGCCGAGGTTCGGATTCTGGCCTGGACCACCACTCCGTGGACCCTGCCAACCAACTTTGCTCTGGCCGTTGGTCCGGAGATTGAATACGTTGTGGTTCCTGCCGGGCCTTTGGGCACTGGCGACAACGCCGTGAACGGTTACGCCAGCTACCTGTTGGCCAAGAGTTCGGTGGCGGCATACGCCAAGGATCTGGGCTACGAGAGCGCAGAGGCGGCCATCGATGCCGTTACTCACACCGTGCTGGGCAAGGATCTGAAGGGCCTGCGTTACGAGCGCCTGCTGGACTACTACGCCGACGAAACCAAGTTTGAGATTGCCAACGCCTGGCAGGTTCTGGTTGACGACTACGTTGGCGAGGGCGACGGCACCGGTGTGGTTCACCAGGCGCCTGCCTACGGTGAAGACGACCAGCGAGTTTGTGCCGCTGCCGGCATTCCCACCTACGTGTCTATCAACGAGCGCGGCGAGTTCAACAGCCTGATTACCGACTTTGAGGGTCAGCACGTTTTTGAGGCCAACAAGCCAATCAGTCAACTGCTCAAGGGCAACGGCCGCGTGATTCGTCAGGCCAGCTACGAACACCCTTACCCACACTGCTACCGCTGCAAGAATCCGCTGATCTACAAGGCGGTTTCTAGCTGGTTTGTTGAAGCCACCAAGTTGCGCGACCGCATGTTGGAGCTCAACCAGCAGATCAACTGGACTCCGGAGCACACCAAGGACGGCCAGTTTGGCAAGTGGCTGGAGAACGTGCGCGACTGGGCCATTAGCCGCAACCGATTCTGGGGTGCTCCAATCCCGGTGTGGAAGAGCGACGACCCCAACTACCCGCGTATTGATGTTTACGGCTCGCTAGACGAGCTGGAGCGCGACTTTGGCGTTCGCATTGCCGATTTCCACCGACCAACCATCGATGAACTGACCCGCCCAAACCCAGACGACCCAACCGGCAAGAGCACCATGCGCCGCGTGCCTGAGGTGCTGGACTGCTGGTTTGAGAGCGGTTCTATGCCGTTTGCTCAGGCGCACTACCCGTTTGAGAACCGCGACTGGTTTGAGGGGCACTTCCCGGGTGACTTCATTGTTGAGTACATTGGCCAGACTCGTGGCTGGTTCTACACGCTGCACGTTTTGAGCACCGCGCTGTTTGACCGCCCGGCGTTCAAGAACGTGGTTTCGCACGGCATCATCCTTGGCAACGACGGCCAGAAGATGAGCAAGAGTCTGCGCAACTACCCAGACGTGAACGAGGTCATGGACCGCGATGGCGCCGACGCCATGCGTTGGTTCCTAATGAGCAGCCCGATTCTGCGCGGCGGAAACCTGAGCGTTACCGAGCAGGGCATTCGCGAAGGCGTGCGTCAGTTCCTGCTACCGCTGTGGAACACCTACTACTTCTTCACTCTGTACGCCAACGCGGCGGGCTATTCGGCCAAGGTCTCCTATGAAAGCACCGATGTGCTTGACCGTTACCTGCTGGCTAAAACCCGTGACCTGGTGGTTGAGGTTGAGGCCAGCCTGAACGCGTTTGACTCCTACAGCGCCGCGGCCCAGCTGCGCGACTTTGGCGATGTGCTGACCAACTGGTACGTGCGTCGTTCGCGTGACCGCTTCTGGGAAGACTCGAGCGAGGCATTCGACACGCTCTACACCGTTCTAGAGATCGTTACCCGCGTTGCCGCTCCGCTGCTTCCGCTAGTTACCGAAGAGATCTGGACGGGTCTCACCGGTGGTCGTTCGGTTCATCTTGAGCTGTGGCCTGATGCATCGCTGATTCCTGCCGATGACGCACTGGTTGCAGCAATGGACCAGGTACGCACCATCAGTTCGGTTGCCAACAGCCTCCGCAAGGGCGCTCAGTTGCGCGTGCGTTTGCCGCTGAGCAAGCTCACCGTGGTTGCAGAGAACGCGGCCGCCATGACCAACTTTGCCGACATCATTGCCGACGAACTCAACGTGAAGAGCGTTGAGCTGGTTGAGCTCTCGCTGGATTCGGGTGAAAAGTACGGCGTTACCAAGCGCCTCACCGTGAACGCTCGCGCTGCCGGCCCTCGTTTGGGTAAGGCTGTGCAGGCGATCATTGGTGCTGCCAAGGCAGGCGACTGGAACGAAACCAACGGCGTGGTTGTGGCCGGTGGAGTTGAGCTGCAGGAGGGCGAGTACAGCCTTGAGCTGGTTGCCGCCGAGGAGAGCAACAGCGAGAACCTGATTGGCATTCTGCCGGGCGGTGGCTTTGTGCTGCTGAACTCCGTGGTTACCCCTGCGCTTGCCGCCGAGGGCATGGCGCGCGACCTGATTCGTGCCGTTCAGCAGGCGCGTAAAGAAGCCGACTTCAACGTGAGCGACCGCATTTCGTTGCAGGTTACCGGTGAGCAAGAGGTCATTAATGCAGTGCAGGCACACCTGGAGCTCATCAAGGGTGAAACCTTGAGCCTCGAGCTTCAGGCAAACCTGGGCGATGCCGCGGGTTCGGCCATTGTGGTGGGCAACGATCTGCCGGTGAAGGTTGTGGTGACCAAGCTTTGAGTTCAAAGCAGTGGGCGGCTCTAGCCGCAACGGTTGAAGCCGACCTGATGGCGCGGATTCCCGAAAACAAGTTGCGTCCGCGTTTGGAACCAACCCGCCGCGCGGTTGAGCTGTTGGGTGATCCGCAGGCCAGTTACCGCGTGATTCACGTGACCGGCACCAACGGCAAGACCAGCACCACCCGTTACATTGAGCGCATCTTGCGCGAGCACGGTTTGCGCACTGGGCGATTCACCAGCCCTCACCTGATTCGCCTGAACGAGCGCATTGCCATTGATGGCGAGCCCGTGAGCAACGAGCAGCTTTATCTGGTGTGGCAAGACATCAAGCCGATCCTGGAGATTGTTGACGCCGAGCTGGAAGCGGCAGGCGACACTAAGCTCACGTTCTTTGAGGCGCTCGCCGTTTTGGCTTTTGCCGTGTTTGCCGATGCGCCTGTTGACGTTCTGGTTCTGGAAGTTGGCATGGGCGGCACCTGGGATTCCACCAACGTTGCCAACGGCGATGTTGCCGTGTTCACCCCGATTGGCCTCGACCATATGGAGCGCTTGGGCAACACGGTTGCCGAGATTGCGGAGACCAAGAGCGGCATCATCAAGGCCGGTGCCATGGTGGTGTCTTCCGAGCAAGTTCCGGCGGCCAGCGAGGTTATTGCCGAGGTTTCGGGCAGGGTTGCCGACTCGTTCAAGCAGGCCGGTACCGACTTTGGTGTTATCAAGACCGAGGTTGAGGGCTTTGGCCAGCGCATGTCGGTTCGCGGCCTTGCGGGGGAGTACCAGAACCTGTTCTTGCCGGTGCTGGGCGAGTACCAGGCCCACAACGTTGCAGTTGCCATTGCCGCCGTGGAGTCGTTCCTTGGCGGGGGTCAGCAGCGAATCATGGATGACGTGCTCCGCGTTGCCCTGGCGGACAGTTCTTCGCCGGGCCGTTTACAGATCATCGGGCGTGACCCGCTGTTGGTCATCGATGCCGCTCACAACCCGCACGGCGCACAGACGCTTGCGGCTAACCTGCAGTCGGCATTCGCCATTAATGACTGGGTTGGCGTGGTTGGCGTTCTTGACGACAAAGACGCGCCCGGCCTGTTGCGCGCGCTCGAGCCTGTGCTGCAAGAAGTTGTGGTTACCAAGAGTGCTTCACCCCGGGCTACCTCGGCCGACGACCTTGCGGATCTAGCGATTGAGATTTTTGGCGAGCACCGGGTGCGCACCACCTACAACGTTGATCAGGCCCTGGAGCTTGCCAGCGAAATGGTGGGCGACGGCGTGGGTAACGCCATTTTGGTGACCGGTTCCATCACCGTGATTGGGGAGGCGCTGGCTCTGCAGCAGGCCGAAGACCTGGATGCCGACTACGACGAAGCCGATGACGAGCGCGAGGATGACGACCGCGAGGACGACGAGTCAGAAGTTGACGAGTTTGATGCAGACGGCGATTACGCCTCGTTTGAGCCGGACCTTGAAGCCGGCGAAACCGACGAAGACGATTACGAAGAGGATGCCGAAAGTGACAACTAAGGTTCAGCCCATCGACCCACAGAGCGGCAAGCCACTCAAGACCAAGGGTGCCCGCCCAATCTCCACCCAGCGCACACTGGCATCGATGCTTTTGGCTTTTGAGTCCTTTGTGATCTTCTTTGCCACCCTGGTGGCATTCGGCCTAAAGGTGGCAGACCCAATCACTGTTTGGTCGGTTGGTCTTTCGCTAGCGATTCTCATGATCCTCACCCCTGCGGTACTGCGCAACAAGGCGGGTTACTACTGGGGCTGGGCCCTGCAGTTTGCAACGCTACTCACCGGAATCTGGGTTCCGCTCATGTGGTTGGTTGGCGCAATCTTTGTATGCCTATGGATTTGGGCAATGCTCGCGGGAACCACCATCGACAAGGCGCGTGCCGCCTACCTTAAACTTCAAAGTGACGTGCAAGACATTGCCGATCAGGTTTCCGGAAACAACTAGCAACAACTAGGAGAACTCATGTCCGAGGTTCAGAACACTCTCGTGCTTATCAAGCCAGACGGCGTGAAGCGCAACCTGATTGGCGAAATCATTGGGCGCATTGAGGCCAAGGGTTACCGCGTGGTGAACCTAAAGAAGTTCACTCCTAGCCGCGAGTTGCTGGCCGCACACTACGCCGAACACGAAGGCAAGCCGTTCTACGAACCGCTGGTTGAGTTCATGGGCAGTGGCGATGTGGTTGCAATTCAGGTTGAGGGGCACCGGGTTATTGAGGGATTCCGCTCGCTGGCCGGCGCTACCGACCCAACCGTTGCAGCGCCTGGCACCATCCGTGGCGACCTTGGCCGCGACTGGGGTCTAAAGGTTCAGCAGAATCTCGTTCACGGCAGCGACTCTCCGGAGAGTGCCGAGCGCGAGCTGCTCCTCTGGTTCTAGCTTTTACCCAAAGAGGGCGGCAAAGGTGGCAGGCCAGGCATCCCAGAAGTGAACCACAATGATCGCCAAGATCACGAGTTCGGTTCCAATGGTGAATAGCCAGGCGCGTCGGTGAGCCACATCTAGTGCAGGTGCCCAACTAACCGGGGCCTCGATGATGTCTTCCGCGAGCATCCACAGCAGCGTGTGCCAGAACAGCGGAATAACCGCAATCCAGGCCAGCATGCAGTAGGGGCAGAGCACGTTGATTACGAAAACGCTCTGGCTGCTTAGCCACAGCACAAAGATGAACGCCATGCTGAAGCCGGCAATGAACATGCGCCAGAACCAGTCGGCAAACTTGGCGCCAGCCAGAACTGCAAAACCAACCACGACTGGTGCCACAAAAGCGGCCAGACCAATGATGGGGTTTGGGAAACCAAAGATGTGACTCTGCCAACTGGCCATAACGCTCTTGCAGCTTATGAAAACGTTGAGGTCGCAACTCAGGGCATCGCTGGGGTGTTCGAGAACGTGAATCTTTTCCAGGGTCAACGCCAATGCAGCAATCCAGCCCAAAACACCAAAGATAATCCACTGCCAAGCCATGGACTTTGGTGCCGAAATCAGTTCGTTCTGCTGTGCTTCTGCGTTGCTCACGGTTTCAGTATCCCACGGCGTAATGCTGACATTTGTAACTAAAAGTGTCATACTTAGAGAAGTTGCCATGGTCCACACTCCAGGCGACGAAAGTTTTTCGGGCATCAATCGAGGCCACAACGTAAGACCTTTCAGGCAGTTGGGATCGAAACCAGAAGATGGCTCGACATTGGTTTTAGCTGGTTACCGCGGGTAGCCTGCACAGATTTACAAAGCCTTAACAGGCTGGGGAGTGTGGCTCAGCCTTAGGCGGTTGGAGTTACCACACGTGGTAGAAAAAAACATCCAGCAGGAAAATGCCGAAACCGGCGTTGCTGCTGAAAGCACCCAAAACAAGCCTTCGCGTTCGCGCTCGGGCAAGAAGCCTGCCGCTTCGGCTGCAAGCTCAAAGGCCAAAGCCGAAGCCAACGACCAGGCTGTTGCCGAGGTAGTAGAGAAGGCAGCCGGTTCAAAGCCTTCAGCCAAGAAGGCACCTGCAAAACAAGCTCAGGCCAAACAAACCGAGGGCAAGAAGCCTGCCGCAAAGGGCGAGGCCGCAAGTGCTAGCGAGAAGGCTCCAGCCAAGCGCGGCTCGCGCGGCAAGGCAACCATCGATGTTGCCGAAACCGCAGAAGTTGCCGATGACGCCAAGCCGATTGTTCCGTTGGCCGCAACCTCGCTGCTGTTCCAGGCTCCGGACCTGCCAACCCCGGTTATCGACAAGAAGCGCGGCAAGCCGGTTGGCATCAAGGACGAACCTGCAGAGGGCGACGAGTCGCACCTGCGTCGTCGTTCGCGCCGCCGTGCCGGCGAAGAAGGCGGAACCGAGGCCAGCGGCAACACCGTGGTCAAGGTGCGCACCCCTCGCGAGCCTAAAGAGCCAAGCAATGAGCCACAGCGCGTATCCGGTAGCACCCGCCTGGAGGCCAAGAAGCAGCGCCGTCGCGATGGTCGCGATGCCGGCCGCCGCCGTTCGGTAATCACCGAGAGCGAGTTCCTGGCGCGCCGCGAAGCCGTTGACCGCACCATGGTGGTTCGTTCGGCAGCCGGCAAGATTCAGATTGGCGTGCTCGAAGACGGCATTTTGGTTGAGCACTACGTTGCCAAGGCACAGGAAGCATCGCTGATTGGCAACGTTTACCTGGGCAAGGTTCAGAACGTACTGCCATCGATGGAAGCCGCGTTCGTGGACATTGGTCGCGGACGTAACGCCGTGCTGTACTCGGGTGAAGTTGACTGGGAACTGGCCGAAACAGGCAACCAACCACGACGCATTGAGCTTGCTCTAAAGAGCGGCGACACAGTTTTGGTTCAGGTAACCAAGGACCCAGTGGGTCAAAAGGGCGCCCGTTTGACCTCGCAGGTTTCGCTGCCTGGCCGTTACCTGGTTTACGTGCCAAACGGCAGCATGAACGGAATCTCGCGCAAGTTGCCAGACAGCGAGCGTGCCCGCCTCAAGAAGATTCTCAAGGAAGTGCTTCCGGAAGACGCCGGTGTGATTGTTCGCACCGCCGCCGAGGGAGCAACCGAAGAGCAGCTGACCTTAGACGTTCAGCGCCTGCAGAGCCAGTGGGAAGCCATTAGCAAAAAGGTTGAAAAGGGTCAGGCGCCGGTGCTGCTGCACAGCGAGCCAGACCTGCTCATCAAGATTGTTCGTGACGTGTTCAACGAAGACTTCCAGAAGATGATCATTAGCGGCGACGACGCCCGCACCACCATTGAGAGTTACCTCGAGGGTGTGGCACCGGACCTGCTGGAGCGCGTTGAGAAGTACGAGGGCACCAAGGACGTTTTCGATGAGTACCGCATTGGCGAGCAGATTGCCAAGGCGCTAGACCGCAAGGTTTACCTGCCATCGGGTGGTTCGCTGGTAATTGACCGCACCGAAGCCATGACGGTGGTTGACGTGAACACCGGCAAGTTCGTTGGCTCGGGCGGAAACCTTGAGGAGACCGTTACCAAGAACAACCTCGAGGCAGCCGAAGAAATCGTTCGTCAGCTCCGCCTTCGCGACATTGGCGGAATCATCGTTGTGGACTTCATTGACATGGTTCTGGAGAGCAACCGCGACCTGGTTTCGCGCCGCCTCATTGAGTGCCTGAGCCGCGACCGCACCAAGCACCAGGTTGCCGAAGTGACCTCGCTGGGTCTGGTTCAGATGACCCGTAAGAAGTTGGGTATTGGCTTGCTCGAGGCGTTCAGCGAGCCTTGTGAGGCCTGTGCCGCCCGCGGTGTGATTGTGCACCACGAGCCGGTAATGCGCAGCAAGCATGTGAGCAACGATGAAGGTGCCGCGCCAAAGCAGCAGAGCGGAAAGAACCGCAAGGGCAAGGACCGCAACCGTCAGATTGAGGTTGCCAAGGTGGTTACCGCCGAGAGCGCCAGCCAGATTTCCTCGGTGATCGGCAAGATTGCTGCATCAACCGTTGCCGCCCACGAGGCGGCCGGCGAGCCGTCGCCAATCGTGTTGCCGGTTGCAACTCCAGCCAAGGAAGCCGGTTCGGCTCCTGAGGCGGAGAAGCTGCTGGAGAGCGTGTTGGAGGCACTGCCAGAGCCAAAGCCGGCCGGTCAGGGGCGTCGCAAGTCGCGCCGTGTGACCACCAGCGGCTCGGTAACGCCGGGGGAGAGCACCGTGGTTGAGGTTGCTTCACCCGAAGCCAACTAAAAACCAAGCCGATGCCTCAGAAACATCGGTGCCAAAAAAGCCGAAAACACAGGTCGAATTGGTTTGACCTGCGTGGCGGAGCAATGTAAACTAAACCTTTGTTGCCCGCTGTGTTTACGCGCTGCAACTTATGAAAAGTCTTTCTAACAAAGGGTAGATCTGTGGTTTACGCAGTAGTCCGCGCAGGCGGCCGCCAGGAGAAGGTGTCGGTAGGCACCATCGTTACGCTCGACCGCGTTAAGGCCGACGCTAACGGAAACA